>OAUF01000191.1_pt1 | contig 62429 bp, 48 predicted proteins | sample 1495111 | NCBI WGS metagenome assembly OAUF01 (sample SAMEA2580002, study PRJEB22360) | human gut metagenome | reverse complement strand
GGTACTGCACCCGGCAGGGTGTGGGAGAGTAACACGCCGCCGCAAACATTCTTGTCGGGGTTTCCCGTGGAGCCGACGCTCCGGGAAACCCCACCTTTTTTTGTTTCCGGGGATTCATCGGCCCCGGTGCTCTCGCACGGGTCTTCCCCGACCGGGTTCCAGAGAGGGTCCCCGGGAAGTCCTTTGCGTATCCCGATACAAACCAAGAGAAAAACACCGCTCCTGCGGTCCCTGCATATCTGAATGCATGGATACACTGAATGCTTATGCACTATTTCGTACCCAAACGTTGCACCGAGTCGAACAAGATCATGTATCACGACAAAGCAACGGCTCAGCAAGCTGCCGACCAAAGTTGGCGTGAACGCGGCACCGAGCTATGGGTATATCGTTGCGAATTCTGCGGAACATGGCATCTGACGCATCGCGATCCACAATCCAACTACACATATGTGCCATTCAACCAACAGCTCAAGCCCCATTCCCGCAAGAAAGGCTACAAGCCCCGCAGAAAATAGTCGTTCAAATCCGATTTCGGCGCAATCTACGCTTCAGCAAATCGTCGACAATGGAAGGCGCATAGCTGATTCGTCGTTAAAAAACATGCGTCCTGTCCGGCGAAAACCGAACAGGACAATCATTATGATGGCAAAAAGTATAGGACACAAGCCCGAGAGCTTGAGGCAGTGAAGCTTAGCGGTCCAAGCGGAAGCCCTGACGTTTGGCGTTCGGGGCCACGGTCTTACCGTTCACGCCTTCATCGACTGCGTTGGACGCAATCTGATCGCTGAATGCATCAATCGGACGGTCGGTGTTGCGCAAGTCGTAATACCGGTGCACTTTCTCGTCAAACTCAGCCAAGCCGGACAGCACGCTTTCGTCGCTCTCCGGATACTCGTTCTCAAAGAATTGCATCGTACGTGGCATGCGAGGCTTGACGTCGGGATCCTGATCCGGCTTGCCGATGGCAAGGCCCAACACGGGGTACGTGTATTCCGGCAGATTCAGCAGATCGATCAGCGCCGGAACGTCATTCAGCAGCGAGCCGAGAATCACGCAGCCAAGGCCGAGTGAGTATGCGGCCGTTTCCATCGCATGCAGGGCCAGTACGGCATCGTTCTGGGCCTGTGAGTAGCGGTAACTGCCATTCAGCGTAAACGTGTCGGAAGTGGTATCTACGCCCTTTGTGGAAGCGATTGCGGCATTGCGGTGTTCGTCAAGTACGAACACATACAGCAGTGGCGCGGTGGCGATATACGGCTGTCCGCCGATTTCGGCGAGACGCTTCTTGGCTGCGGGATCGGTCACGCGGATTGCGGACCAGTCATTGAGGAACTGGCTGCTCGCCGCATGCTGTGCAACGGTTTCAAGGGTTTCGATTACATCATCCCCCAGCGGCTTCGACTTGAATTTGCGGATGGAACGACGTTCCAGCAGAGTGTCAACAGTGGCATTGTGAAGAAGATTGCTCATGTCACCCATTTTCGTCCGTTTTGCAGGATTACGCAAGGATGCCTTGGTTCAGCCGGTAGAGGATTCCGGATTCTTCGGCAGCAGGATCCGCAACGTGAACACACTGTCGGTATCATCCACCTGCATGGTGCCGCCGTACTGTTCGACCGTGTGCAGCATGCTTTTCATGCCGAATCCGTGTCGGGTGGCATCCTGATGCGTCGTAATGGGCAGGCCATTACGAAAACGCAGCCGACGCTGATGATAGTTCTGAATCTGAATCAGCATCAGGTTGCCTTGTGATGAGAAGCGTACGTTGATTACCCTCTTGGATGGGTCATTCAGTTCCATGGTGGCGTTGATGGCATTGTCGAGCGCGTTGCCGAACAGTGCATAGATATCCGCGACCTGCATGAAGTCCAGTGAATCGCCGCTCGGCATGCAGGTGAGTTGAATATCGTGAGATTGACAGTACAGGCCTTTTTCCATCAGTACGGTATTGAGGGCCTTGTTGCCTGTGTCGATGCGGGTGTCGTAGATCATGATCGCCCGTTCGGCTTCGGCGAAGTATGCGTCACGCTCCGGGCTTTCCTGCATGGTCTGCAGCGTGCGAATCTGATGTTTCAGGTCGTGGCACTTACGATTGATGATGTCAATCGTCTCCTGGCTGACCGTATACTGCTTCTGTTGCTGCAGCAGCGTGTATCGTACGCCGTCGAGTTCGCGCTGCAGTTCGGCCTTGTCATGATTGCTGCGCTGAGCCCACATGATGTAAAAGCAGCATAATGCGTCACTGATGTGGTAGACCACGCCATGGAGCGAGACATCATCATGGCACAACACGCCCAATACCCACACGAACAGCAGAATGCAGGCCATGGGGAACAGGTCATTGCGATTCACCCGATAATGTCCATGCACTGCGAGTTTGCGTGCAAACATGATGAAGAACGCGCCGTAGATGGCGATATAGATCACCGTGGTCAACAGTCCGTTGAGGAGCGTGGGCAGATCCGGCGTTGTGCGTCCGAGTGCGATGCTGAGCGCCAGATAGCATTCGTTGGCCGCATGCTGCGTGGCGTTCGCACAGATGGTGCAGTAGAGTACTTCCGACAATCCCGCCTGCAGACACAACGCCACTGCGGGAAGGCATATGACCGCGAATGCAGGCCAATACAGTATGGCCAACAGCAGGTTGTCGGGTACCGTGACGGCGGCGCCGAACATATAGGCGATCATTAGCAGAACAATGGTGCATGAAGCGAATCGTGCGGGGAAACGACGTCGTTTTGCGACCGGAATCATGAACAGTAGGCAGGCCACGATGATCTGTGCCATGTAGGAAACCTGCAGCCAGGCGTGGTCGATCATACGCTGGTGCCTCCCATGTATTCGGTGAGTGCGTTCATAAACGGTTTCTTTTTGGTTCGGCTGATTGGCAGCCGGTCGCCTCCGACCTGCACGGAGTCCTTGGCCACGGCCGTAACCTGCTTGAGATTGACCAGATAGCTGTTATTGCAGCGTTCGAATGGCAATCCCTCCAGTTTGGCTTCCCAGTTGCGTAGGGAGTCACGTTGCCGGATGACGCCTTGTGTGGTGTGGAAGGACAGATGGTGCCCACGCACTTCCACATAGTAGAGATTGTCGGATGAAATGCGTAGAAAACCGTCCGTCGTCGGGAAAACGAGCGATTTCCTACGACGATTGCCGATCAGTGCCAGAATACCGCGCATTTTGATGGAGAAGGAGTAGTAGTTGATGGGTTTGAGTATGAAATCCAACGCATGTACGGCATAGCCATGAATCGCCATCTGCGCCATGTTGGTGACGAATACCAGTGGAACGTCGGCGTCCATCTGACGTAGGCGTTGTGCGGCGGACATGCCGTCGGTGCCGGGCATGTCGATATCCATGCAGACCAGGTCGAAGGAGCGGTCGTAGTCGTCAAGAAAATCATCGGCGCCGGCAAATTCGACGATGACAATTGCGGATCCGCTCTCCTGCGCAAGCCGTTCGAACGATGCCTGCAGGGTCTTGCGTTCGTCGGCGTCATCGTCGATGATTGCGATCCTCACGGTGTTCATGCCTCCTCATTGCGACGGATTCCATTATAGGAAACGTCACATGCTCGGGTCGAATGGCGAAAGAACCAGTTATGCCCCTGGGAATGACCAGTTACGCCATCCGGGAAGGTAGGGGGTGACCGTGCCGCACACCATGGAATTGACATTGATGTCGATATCAACATGTGACAACGAAGGAGTCGAGATGAAAGGGAATTCCGGTCTGCTGTGGCGAGGGCTCACATCGGTGACAGGCACATTGCTGGTGCTTGGCATCTGTGGGACGCAATGCTCGTACATGTATGCGGGAACGATCAACTCCGCGCTGGGAACGTCCAGCACGAGAATCGTCGCCGGTGAAGGCGGCGGAAACACTACGTACTACGCCAGCGAATATGGCGACTTGAATGCCGAAAATCTACAGAAGCTCATCGCCGACGCGTACGGCGAGTCCGTGCTTGAGCAGGAGGAGGGTTCGGTGCTGTTGCGCAACAACGACGGCACGCTGCCGCTTGCCTCAGACAAACATGTCACGTTGTTCGGCCACGCCGTGGTGCAGCCGGTCTACAGCCCGGGTGGCGCCAACAGTGCCGCCGACACCGGCAAATATGTGATTGATCTGAAATCCGCACTGGAACATGCCGGTTTCTCGGTGAACAACACTCTGTTTGAAGCCTATTCGAAGAGCGATACCAAGCGTGTGGCCAGCAACAACCTGCAGGTTTCCGGCGATCCACGTTCGAATGGCGCGTTGAATGACGCCCCGGTGCTTGGCGAGGAGCCGGCATCGTTCTATACCGATCAGCTCAAGGCCAGCTGGCAGGACGATTACCACGATGTCGCCATCGTCATGCTTGCCCGTGAAGGCGGTGAAGACAAGGAGATGATGATGAAGGATCCGGAGGGCATCAGTGCTCTGAGTCTGCATCAGGACGAGAAGGACCTGCTGCAGATGATCAAGGATTCCGGCAAGTTCTCCAAGACCATCGTGCTGCTCAATTCCGCCTTTCCGATGGAGGTCGGCTGGCTTGATGACTACGGTGTGGATGCCTGCATGTGGATCGGCAATCCAGGGCAGCGTGGTTTCGAAGGAGTGGCCAATCTGTTGGTGGGCAAGGCCAATCCTTCGGGCCGTTTGACCGACACGTATGCCGTCGATTCCATGTCGTCGCCGACCGCGCACACTTCCAGCCAGAACTCAAACCAATGGACGAACGTCGATGAAGTGAACGCCGCAGTCAGCGATAAGCCGGTCAATATCGATAATGTGACCGTACAGTCCGAGAACATCTATGTCGGCTATAAATACTATGAGACCCGCTACGCGGACGCCGTGACGAATCCGGGCAGCGGAGCGGCCAGCTCGGTCGGAGCTTCACATGGTGCCTCGGCATGGAACTATGCGGACGAAGTCAGTTATCCGTTTGGGTACGGTCTGAGCTACACCACTTTTGAACAGACGCTCGACGGTGTGAGCTACGACCGTGACAAGGATGAATTCACCGCCAAGGTAACGGTGAAGAACACCGGTGATATTGCGGGTGCCTCTGTAGTGGAACTGTATGCGCAGACCCCGTATGGCGAATATGAGCGGAAGAATCTGGTCGAGAAATCCGCCATCCAGCTTGCCGGCCAAGGCCGTACCAAGACATTGCAGCCGGGTGCTTCCGAAACCGTGGACGTTACGGTGGACCGCTACCTGTTGGCCAGCTATGACTATACCAAGGCCAAGGGCTATATTCTGAGCGCCGGTGACTACTATTTCACCATTGGCGACAATGCGCATGATGCTTTGAATAATGTACTTGCGGCCGAAAACGCCACTGGTATGACCGACTTCGATGGCAAGCCGGTGGAAGGGGATGCGGCCAAAACCTACCGGTGGTCGTATGACGACGTCGACACCAAGACCTATGCCAAATCCGATGCGGGCGAACGGGTCACCAACCGGTTCGAGGATGCCGACGCGAACTATTGGAAGGATGGTGCTGTCACCTATCTGACCCGTTCCGATTGGAAAGGCACCTTCCCGACCGAACCGGTCAAGATGACCGCTACCGGCAAGATGATCGAACTGCTTAAGGGTGATCTGTATCGGCAATCCAAGGACTCCAAGTCCGTCAGCGACTACACGCAGGGAGCCGACAATGGTCTGACGTTCGTGATGATGAAAGACGTCGATTACAACGATGACGAGACCTGGAACAAATATCTTGACGAAATGACTATCGATGAGATGACCACCCAGCTTTCCGATTTGTTCGGCACGGCCGAAGCGGCTTCCGTGAACCGACCGGCGTATGCGGCTGGTGACGGTACCGCCAGCGTCGGCGGCAATACCTACGCCAAAGAGTACGGTGACGCCCGTGACGTCACCCTGTATCCGGCGACCAATGTGCTCGCCAGCACTTGGGATTACGGACGCATGCAACGTCGTGGCGAACTGGTCGGTGAGGAAGCCCTGTATGCCAAGACCCCGGTCGGATGGGGTGGTGGCGGCAATCTGCACCGCACTCCGTTCGGCGGGCGCAATGGCGAATACTGGTCCGAAGACAGCATCATGGTCTACCTTGACAACCTTGTGGAACTTTCAGCTGCTCAGAAGAAAGGCTTCGCACAGGGTGTCAAGCATGTTGCAGGCAATGATCAGGAGCTGTATCGCGAAGGTCTGAACATGTTCTTCAACGAGCAGGCATTCCGCGAGGGTGCGCTCAAGGGCGTGGAAGGCATCGTCAGCAACGAGAACGCCACCGCTTTGATGATGTCGTTCAACAGACTCGGTGTGGTCTGGTCCTCAGCCAGCACCGCGCTGACCACTCAGGTGATCCGCAACGAATGGGGCTTTAAGGGCATGATCGAAACCGACGGCGTGGCCGGCGGCTCCTACAAGTCGCATTTCCCGTCATCATTGGCAGCAGGCGTGACCACCTACTGCATCGATCCGGGCAATACCGCGGCCGCAGGCATCAAGAAGCAGATCGAAGACAATGACGACGGCGATATGCTCGGCTATCTGCGCACCTCAATGAAGAACTTCCACTATGCGCTGACTCGTACCAGCCTGATCAACGGGTTGGATGCCAACGCCAAAGTGGTCAAAGTCACCCCTTGGTGGCGTTACGCGATCTTCGGTGTGGATGCGGCGTTTGCGTTGATGACGCTTGGCTGCGCCTGCATGATGTGGCGTTCCGGACGTCGAGGCAAGAATGCGCGGGAAACGGTCAAGGTCGAATCCGAAACCGCGACGGGAAAGTGAGGAATCATCATGAATAGCAGAACTCCATCCATGTTCTCCGACAGAACTATCGGCTTTTACCTAGGGCTCGCCGCCGGTGTGATGGCCATCGTCTCACTGGTTGCCTACGCCATGTATGCCGTTGCCGCCGGCTCATACAACGTGTGGGTCATCGCACCGCTTGTGTTGGTCGTGCTTGCGCAGGCCGCGACCATACCTCTTGACAATGACTGGCTGATTGCCGTAACGCCGGCGATAGGCATGATCGCATGGTGTGCGTTCGTCATGGAATGCATGTATACGTTCGTCGGCCATTTCATGAATCTGAACATGTTCGGCGACCAGAGCCTGTTCGGTCCGGTCATGACGGTGACCGTGCTGACCGCAGTCACCGTGCTGATGCTCATGGTGTCGTCGTTCATGCGTAAACGTAAGTAGGCTGCCAGCCTTCCGCCATTTGTCAGACGTCGTTCGGGCGAAGGGGCGCCACGATCGTTCTTGCGCCCGAATGACGACCTTCCTTCGTGAACGTCTTTGAAAGCACCATCATGAACAGAATCCCATTCAATACCGGCTGGACGTGCCGTCCGGCCGCATCCGAGGCCGAGGAAGTGCCGGTGACCATTCCCCACGACGCCATGCAGTGGGATCCGAAAAGCGCCGACAGCCCATCCGGAGTGAACAGCGGCTGGTACAGCGCTCGCGACTACCTGTACACCAAGCATTTCTCTTCCGCCGACATTCGCAGATCTTCCGGTGATCTCACCCTGCTCGAGTTCGAAGGTGTCTACCGTAATGCCCGCATACGATTGAACGGTAGGCTGATCGCCTCCCATGATTATGGCTATTCCGGCTTCTATGCGGATCTGAGCGAGTACATAGCCGAAGGCGACAACGTGTTGACGGTCGAAGCGCATAACAGCGACCAGCCGAACTGTCGCTGGTATTCCGGTACCGGCATCTATCGTCCGGTATGGCTATGTGTCATGCCGGAGCGACATATCATGCCCGACGGCGTGCGCATAACGACGGTCGATTACCGTACCGGACGCATCGCGGTCGACGTACGCACCAGCCATCCGGGAGTTGTATATGTGAGCGTTCTCGATGCCGACGGCAGGTCCATGGCGCAATTCAAGGCGTTGTCGGATTGGCTCGATGGGCGGGGCAATCTCATGCATGAGGAATGCGTGATTCCCGATGTTCGCCTGTGGAACACCGATGAGCCGAATCTCTACACCTGTGTGGTGCGGTTCGGCGATGACGAGCAACGTGAGGTCTTCGGCGTGCGTACGGTGGAATGTGATGCGCGACGGGGATTCCGTATCAATGGCGAACGTGTGATCCTGCGTGGTTGCTGCATCCACCATGACAACGGACTGCTGGGCGCATGCGCATATCCGGCCGCCGAGGAACGCAAGGTGGCGTTGCTGAAAGGCGGCGGTTACAATGCCATCCGTTCCGCGCACAATCCTTGTTCCAAGGCGTTGCTTGACGCCTGTGACCGACTGGGCATGTTGATGCTCGACGAGTATGTGGACGGCTGGTACATCCACAAGACCCGCTACGACTACGGCACCGAAGTGGAGGCGAACTATCGTGATGATCTGGCCGATCTGGTGGCCAAGGACTATAACCATCCGAGCGTGATCATGTATTCGATCGGCAATGAGGTGTCGGAAACCGCGCAGCCGCGAGGTATCGCTCTGACCGACGCCATGACGCAATATCTGCATGGGCTCGATGCGACCAGACCAGTGACCTGCGGCGTCAATATCTTCTTCAATTTCCTGTCATCCATGGGACTTGGCGTGTATACCGACGAAAAAGCGATGAAGGAAATCGAACATTCCGGCAAGAAGAAGGCGGTCGGCAGCGAATTCTTCAATCGGCTCGCAGGCATCATGGGAGCCGACTTCATGAAGTTCGGTGCGACCTTGCCTCCTTGCGATTGGAAGACGCGCGGCGCGTTCGCCGTGATGGACGTTGCCGGATACAACTACGGCATCCGCCGATACAGGCATGACCTGAACAGATATCCGGATCGCGTGATCGTCGGCTCGGAAACCTTCTGCTCGGATGCGGCGCGATTCTGGGATTTGGCGCAGAGCAATCCGCGGCTGATCGGTGATTTCGTATGGTCCGGTATGGATTATCTCGGGGAAGTCGGTATCGGCTCGCAGGAGTATGCGGAATATGCCAAGAACTTCGACGGATCACTTGGCTGGGTGAGTGCGGGCGCCGGTCGATTCGACCTGACCGGCAAGCCTTTGGCGGAGGCTTCATACACTCAGGTCGCATTCGGTCTGAAACCGATTGCGATCGGCGTGGTGCCGGTCGGTCTTGGCCGTGAACATTCGCCGTCCGCCTGGAAGATGACCAATGCGGTCGAAAGTTGGTCGTGGGACGGTCAGGAAGGTGAACGCACGCAAGTGGAGGTATATGCGCGTGCCGCCAGGGTGAAACTCTTGCTGAACGGACGTGAAGTCGGGTCGGCTCGTGTCGGACGTGACGCTCGCGTGACATTCACGGCCGTCTACAGGCCGGGCAGTCTGACGGCGGTGGCGTATGACGCCGACGGCGTGGAAATCGCGAGAACATCACTGGCCACGGCAGGCAAGGAAACGAGATTGCATGCCGTGCCGGAAGCGGAGCGCATCGTGCTCGGTGACGGGCTCGCATATGTGCGGTTCATGTATGCCGACGCTGCGGGAACCGTCAAACCATTACTGCGAGGTAACGTGCATATCGAAGTGGAAAACGGCGAAATCCTGGGTTTTGGCAGCGCCTGCCCATACTACGAGCGTAGCTATCGCAGCGATACCGCCGACACCTACTACGGCGAGGCGATGGCCATCATCAGGCCTTGCGAGACGGGAATCCTCAGCGTGAAGGCAAGCAGTCCGTACGGTGAGGCCACGGCTCGAATCGAGGTGAGATAATGGCGGTCAATCCTTGGCGAACCTTTGCGAGGAATCATCCGAAGGCCGCAAAATGGGTCTGGCAGATAGGCGTGTTCTATCTGTTCAGTCTGGCGGTCACCGTGCTGCAATATGCGTTGTTCACGTTCCTGCCGTATCTGTTTGGCGAGGGGCTGGCCTCCACGGCATTCATGTGGCCGCATATTCCGATATCGTTCGCAGGCATCGACTACTCGTGGAATGTGCTTGGCTATGAGGTGGCGCGCAATGCGGCCGGGGAAGTGGTGATCGGCGGTGGCCTTGGATATTTCCTGAGCTATGAGATCGGATCATTCGTGGCGCAGTGCGTCAACTTCCCGCTGCAACGCAACGTGACGTTCAAATCACATGGCAACGTGGCATATCAGATACTGTGGTACTTCATCGCATGGGTGCTGATCTCATTGTTCTGCAACGCCATCAACGGCCTGTGGCTGCCGTTGGCGCAGGCACGGTTCGATCCAGCCGTATACAATCTGCTGGTCACGTTCATCACCGGAGGCGTGTCCATGGTGATCTACTTCTTCGTATACAAGATCATCTTCCCGGAGGGCAAGTCGGACGATCGGTGATGATCGTGCTACCTGCGCTTGGCGTGGCGATGGTTGACGATGGCCTTGGAACCGCGGTCGGACAGTTGCGAGACCAGTGCGCCCAAGGCTGCGGAAATGACGGCGAAGGCGATGCCGAGGATGGCGTCCTTGCGTGCGTCGGTGGTGCCGTCGGGAAGGGTCGCCTTGCGGCCAACGCTCTGCTTCCACGCCATCTCGAACACCTTGCCGAACGCCAGTCCGGCCAGCGTAGGCATGGCGAACTTGAAGATTTTGTCACCGAAGGAATCGGGATCGTTCAGTCTCTGATCGCGCTTGGCGTTCACTTTCCCGTCGATGTTGCGCAGGGCCGCTACCACACGGTCCGCTGTAGATTCCAGATCTGGCGTTTCACTCATGGTTCCATAGTAATGCGTGATCGACGTGCTTTCCTGCCAATCCGGATGGGCGAAGCGCGTAGCGGAATGATGTTGCGATTTCCGAAGACACGAGGGAGCAAGTGCAGGGGTTCATGGGCGGGGTCGGTTAGAGTAGGGATATGACTGAAAATCATGTTGGAAGCAAGGACGCTTCCGTTGTTGCGCCCGGACGCTTGGTGCTGTTGCGTCACGGACAGACGGTGTGGAGCGAATCCGGTCAGCATACCGGACGCACTGATATTCCATTGACCGACACCGGTCGACTACAGGCCGAATCCGCGGGAGAGCGGTTGCGTTCGGCCTTCCCGAACGGTTTCGATCCAGGCTGCATGTTCGCAAGTCCGCTTCGCCGTGCCCGCCAGACCGCGGCGCTCGCCGGTTACGGCGATTACAGGATCCTGCCCGAGATCGCCGAATGGGATTACGGTCGCGCCGAGGGGCGCACACGCCAGCAGGTCAGCGAGGCCAGCGGTTTCGCCTGGGACGTATGGCGGGATGGTCCGCGCTCGCTGAACCCCGGACTTGAAGGCGATTGGATTGAGACATTGCCGTCCGGTGAGCAGGTTCCGGTGCATAACGGTCCGGGCGAGGACGTGGAGGAGGCCGCCGCGCGTACCCGGGACGCCATCGAACGGGTATTGCCGTTGCTGAACGTCGGCCACGATGTGCTGCTGGTGGCTCATGCGCATATTCTGCGCATCCTTACTTCGCAATGGTTGGGCGTCGACCCGCATTTCGCCCGTCTGCTGCGGCTCGATACCGCGCATTACTGCATCCTGAGCCAGTACAAGGGTGACAATGTCATAGAGCGTTGGAACTGCTGAAGACATATCGGATGGAAGGTCGGTTGCCTACCGGCATTTGCAGCAGTCTGGCACAATCAGCCGTCATAATGGCGGTATGACAATGATGTAAACGCATTCAGCATATAATGAGACAATCGCCGTAAGACGGCGCTAATCATATGCAAGGAGTGCGCATGCAGGCCAATATCGAGGACGTGGCGCAGCTGGCTGGTGTCTCCATCGCTACGGTTTCGCGTACTTTCAAGCATCCTGACGTGGTAGCGAAGAAGACACGTGACAAGGTTCTGGCTGCCGCAAATGAACTGAATTTTTCGATCTCTCGCTCCGCCACTGTGTTTCAGGCCGGGCGGACGTACCGTATTGCCCTATTGCTGAACGATCGCTTTGCGTCATGGTTCAACGCGCGAATTTACGAGGGCCTTGATGCAGTGTTCAATCCGGCCGGTTACGACATCTCCGTCTACCCCATCTCCACCAAGGAAGACAGGCGCACTTTTTTCGAGAACCTACCGATTCGCCGCAACGCTGATGCCGTAATCATTCCCTCCTTCGACATAGACCCTGATGAGGCGAGTCGTTTGCAAAGTGCGAACCTACCGCTTGTCGGCATCAATGCATTGCCGGAAAGCGCCTTTACGTTGTCTGTTTCCATCGACGATGAGCAGGCGATGCGACTCGCTACGCGGTACCTTATTACATTGGGGCATCGAAATATCGCTTTCATTGGATTGACTCATACGAACCAGTCGCATCTGCAATTCAGCGCAAGCCGCCGCGTCGCCGGTTTCCGAAAGGAATGTAAGGCTGCCGGAATATCGCCGATTGTGTTGAGCGTAGCAGAAGATGAGCAGCGCGTCGACAACGCATTGACGCAACTGTTTACATTGCCTACCATGCCAACTGCCATCTGCTGCCAGCAGGATTCGCTTGCCGTGCCGCTGTATGTTAAGTTGCAGCAACAGGGGTATGCCGTGCCGCACGATGTTTCCGTAATCGGATTTGATGATAATTTCTATGCACGTCAGCTTGGATTGACCACGGTTCGTCAGCAACCTCATGATATGGGTGTGATTGCAGCACGTCGCACTCTTGCATTGCTGCGTGGTGAACAGGTAGAGTGCCGACATGAAACGCTTCCTGTGCAGTTGATGTTCCGTACCAGCACGACTTCGAGATCCGGTGAGGCGTTTTGTCGGGAATCGTGAGTATGACTCATGCGTCTGTGTGGCCGTTCATGCACAGCCACATGCGGCGATCGGAATTCGATTTCCGATCGCCGCACTGTCTACGCCTTGCTTATGGCAAAGAGAAGGTCTTAACTGTTCAGATCCTTGGACTCCGGCAGTGAACCCAAGGCCTTTTTGTTATTTGCCCATTCGGTCTGCCAACCGTCGACGAATGCGTTTTCGACCGCATCCCACTTGCCGGTGCCTTGCACATATTCGGTCAGTGTGCCACAGATGCCATTCTTCCATTCCTGATCTGGAACGTAGATGTTGTAGATGGTCTTCTTGCCTGCCTTGGTGTAGGATTGCGCGGCGGCTATCAGCGGATTGTTAGGCTTGTCGTCGTCGCCAAAGGTGGTATATGGTACGGCGAAGCCCATCTCCTTGGCCATGACCTTCTTACCCTTGTCCGAGGATACCATCCACTTCATGAAGTTGAGCGTAGCCTTTTTGTCCTTATCGGAAGCGTTCTTGTTTACGCCCCACTGGTTCTCATAGATGGCGACCACACTGTAATCCTCTTCGCCCGGGATGCCCATCCAGTAAGGAAGCATACCGAGATCATCGTCGGCGACGTCATTGCCTTTGAGCTGAGTGTAGGTCCAAGTTCCGTTGGTCAGGAACGCGACCCGCCCAAGTGCGAATTCGGAGACAACCTCGTCGTTGATCTTCGAGCCGAGCATTTTCTTATCAGTCGGGCTGTTGTTCGCTTGTAGGTCGAAGAAGTCCTTGTACTGGCCGATATATTTACCTGTGATTTCAGGAGCGAAGGTTTTGCCTTCATCGCGGAATTCTGCGGAGATCGGAATGCGAGCCATGTGATCGTCAAAACGCCAGGAACCTGAGGTGTCAAGTCCTGGAGAGGCAAATGCGCCGTCGAGCCCTAGGTCATCCTTATGCGCCTGCATATCTTCGACAACGCTCTTCAGCACGCTATAGTTGATGATGTCGGCGTCGCTTTTGATTTTTGCGTAGCTCTTGGTGCAGTAGTTCTTGATGATTTTTTTATTGTAGATGATGCCGTTGTACTCCGCGACAAAGGGGATTGTGAGCGTGTTACTGTCGTCTGACATCGTCACTTCCTTGCCTTCGTCGGTGAGCAGTCCGTATACGTCGGTTTTCTGCATTGGCTCAAGATACTGTTTGACCTTGGCGAAGCTTGGGTAGCCGGATACGTTGAACATGGTTGGAGCATTGGACTTGCCGAGTTCGGAGGTCAGCGTCGATTCGTAATTGTCGGAGGTTGCAGTCTGTACGTTAACCTGTATGCCTGTTTCCTTGGTGTATTCATCGGCCAGTTCCTGGAATTGATCGACGACTTCTGGCTTGCTGTTGAGATAGTAGACTTGCCCCTTATCGTTGTCGGAGCTGGACAATCCGCACGCGGACATACCGCCGACGCTCATAAGCATGGCCGTAGCGGCGGCGATGAACTTGATTTTCTTCTTCACCATCGGTTCCTCCTTGAAGACGAGGGTTGTCGCACGAATTGCCGCGCAACGTAATGTAAACACATTCATTATTTTTTGTCAAAACTAATGATTTGGTATGATTCTCAATCATACAAACGTTTTCATAAAAATGTAAATTTAAGATTATGTCGTATGATATGGGTGACAGTTCAGTCGGACGTCCGTATCCATACCGAAGTGTCCTGCGGTAGTTTGCCATCCGTGGTGAGCGGGCCGGAAGAGAGCAGTATGACACCTTGGGGCAATGCGACTGGGTCAAAACTAAAATTGGTGACGTTCATCCAGCCGCCAGGACGACGATAGGCGATTACTCCGCCTTCGCTGCCATCCGGGCCGTCCGGCCGTCCGGTTGTGCGGTCGAGTCCCTCCGCCCAGGCAAAAGTGGTGTCGGAGGTAAACAGTTCATGTCGGAGGGCCACCACCCGTCGGTAGAAGTTGAGCATGGAATTGGTGTCAGCCGACTGTGCGTCAACCGCATGATTCTTAAACCAGTGAGGTTGGGGCAGATGCGGTTCCCTGATCTCCTTTGTGTCCGTGGTTCGTGTGAAGCCGAACGTGCCGTTGCCGTGTTTGCCGACATGGCCGAATTCATCGCCTTCATGGTCGAGTTCGGGGGTGTCCGTAGCCACCCATGGCAGCGGTACACGGCAGCCGTCGCGCCCCTTGTTGATATTGGCTCCGCTGGTATGCAGCGCCCATGGGTCTTCAAGACGATTCCACGGGATGTCGGCGACTTCGAACAAGCCGAGCTCCTCGCCCTGATAGATGTATGCTGAACCGGGCAAACCCATTTCCAGCATCAGCGCTGCTTTCGATCGTTGCGTTCCTTTGGCTCGGTCCTCCCGGTAGGTGGCGCCTCCGCGCAACACCCAATCGCGTGGGAATGCGTGATATAAGCCATTGTCAGCCGGGACCTGCGGAAGTGCGAAACGGGTTGCGGAGCGAATTAAATCATGATTATTCAGCACCCAAGTGGATGTGGAGCCCGCCCGTTCAGCCTGTTTCAGCCCGTTCTCGATGGCGGCATGCATGTCGTTGCGGGCCCAGATTTGCTTTGCGAATTCGAAGTTGAAGGTTTGTCCAAGCTCGTCAGGGCTGGAATAGAGGTATTGCCTATCTGGATTCACCCATGCCTCGGCCACGGCGAAACGTGGCGGATCATACTCGTTGAATACTCTACGCCATGAACGGTAGATGTCATGTACGCCATTGCGGTCGTAAACGGGATGACTGCCGTCTGAGGGCAAGAAGTGGCATGCGTCTATGCTCCATTCGTCAAGATCATCGCGATTGAGATCCTTGACCAGTGCGTGCGCCACGTCCACACGGAAGCCGTCCGTACCGTGATCACACCAGAAGCGCAGGGTCTTCAGAAAATCTTCGCGCACCTCAGGATTGTCCCAGTTCCAGTCCGGTTGCTGCTCAGTGAACATGTGCAGGTACCATTGGCCGTCAGGTACTCGCTTCCATGCCGAACTGCCGAAATTGTCGATCCAGTTGGTGGGCGGGAGTTCGCCGTTTTCGCCGCGTCCCTCGCGGAAAATGAACCGGTTGCGTTCCGGCGAGCCGGGGGGTGCGTCTAGCGCCTGCTGGAACCAGGGGTGCATGTGCGAACAGTGGTTGGGTACGATGTCGACGATTACTTTGATGCCGGCCTCGTGAGCCCTGAGCGTCATCTCGTCGAAGTCGTCCATGGTGCCTAGGCGTGGGTCTACGTCGCGGTAGTCGATCACGTCGTAGCCGCCGTCGGCGAGTTCGGAGGGATAGAACGGGCTCAGCCAGACGGCGTCCACGCCGAGGGCCTGCAGATAGTCCATCTTGGTGGAGATGCCGCGAATGTCACCTAGGCCGGAACCGGTGGTATCGGCAAATGATCGTGGGTAGATCTGATAGACTACCGCCTGTTTCCACCATATATCGGCATTGATGTCAATAGTGGGTTCGCTCATATCAACTCATTTCTCCTTCATGATGTGGTCCGCGTTGACTCTCATGTGCTTCTGGCTATAATGTAAACACATACATTATGATTTGTCAAAAATGGTATGTTTTTAGCCAATATACAGCATTACAAGCGTTTTCAAAAAAAGATTCGTATTATGCTTTTCATCTGATCATTCGCGTCACATTCACGTACGAAGTTGTTGCAAACACGCCTTCTTCGCTGTCGACTCGTATGCAGGGCGTAGAGTAAAGGAATCACTTGCGGAAGGCAGTGGGAATCTCGGGAGAGTTCGTATGGCATCATCTATCTACGACGTGGCAGCCAAGGCTGGCGTGTCCATCTCCACCATCTCGCCCGCATTCCACTGTTCTGGGAATATAAGGATGCCGATACCACTTTCGAGCAGGAAGTGAAGGATGCCTATTTGGATGACCTGAGAAATCTGTGGGATCTATACACCACCGATTCCACGGTTGATGCGAAGATGCTTTCCAGCAAGACCTATGAAGACACCACTGCCGAATTCTCCACCGGCAAGGTCGCCTTCTACCAAAACGGCGTGTGGGCCTACACCCAGATCAAAGGCAACGGGGTGGCCGACGAGGATCTCGGCATGGTACCAATCTATATCGGAGCCGAGGGCGAGGAAGTCTATGGTCCGGCTTCAATCTACGATGCCTCCTGGGCCGTGAATAAGAAAAGTTCCAAGAAGGATCAGCAGGCCACTCTTGACTTCCTCAAATGGCTGGTCACTTCTGATGAAGGTAAGAAGACTCTCAGCTAGGATATGGGCTTCTCGGCCCCATTCACCTCCTTCACGCCCGAGGGCCAACCTGACAATCCGCTCACTACAGCTGCATTGCAGTATCAGGAAAATGGAGTGCCGTATGTTCGCTCGTTCTCTCTGCCTTCGGGTACTTGGCAGGATGGATTCACCAACGCATTGCTCAACTATTCTCAGGGTACAGGCGATTGGGATGCCGTCAAGAAAGCCTATGTAGACAATTGGCCATCCGAATGGCAGAACAACAAAGAAACCAACGGTTCCATGCCGGTAGCTCAACCATTCGAGGAGTGACGGGTGGCCGGCCAAAAGACCATTGGATAATCATGGCGACCTAGGTACGTGTGCGGCTCCATCGCTGGCGTACACTGGTGCTCCGAAACGGGATTTATGCACCGCTATACTTGTAATTGCAGGATGTAAAGGTGTGCGGTCTCAAGGGGTTGACTGATGAAGGCTGGGATTACCGACGTTGCCGTCAAAGCCGGGGTTTCGGTCGCCACCGTTTCACGATCATTTGCGCGCCCCGATCTGGTCTCTCCGAAAACACGTGAGCGTGTGCTCAAGGCGGCTGATGAACTGAACTATTCAATATCTCGATCGGCCACGGCTATGAAAACTGGGCAAGCGCTACGTGTTGCGTTGTTGATCAGCGAAGATATCTCCTCTTGGTTCAATGCCAATCTATTCTCCGGGTTGGATTCAGTGTTGCATTCGGCCGGCTACGATATTTCGGTGTTCCCAATTGTTACCGCGCAGGAGCGTAAAGCGTTCTTCGAGCAACTGCCAGTACGTCGCAATGCGGATGCCGTAATTGTATCGTCATTTGCGATTAATCCCGATGAGGTTCCTCGTCTACAGAGCGTGAGGCTGCCGATTGTCGGTGTCAACACACCTTCAAGCGAAGGGTACGATGCCACCGTCGGCATCGATGACCGTGCAGGTATGCGTATGATAACGGAATGCGTGCTGCGGGCTGGACATACCGATATCGCATTTGTGCGCTACCGCCATGCTCCGGAAATTCCACACAGCGCCGATTTGCGCCAAGAGGGTTTTGAAGAAGCTTGTGCCGTCGCAGGGGATGCGATTCGCGCGCATGTCGTGGAGTATGACGAGCATCTCGCAGATCCAGGCGAAGCCGTTTTGGACGGTGTCTTCACCCTGGAACCTCGCCCTACCGCGGTGTGTTGCATTACGGATTCGGTTGCGATGCAGCTGTTTTTCGCGATGACCCGCAGACGGATGTCGGTGCCGTATGACCTGTCTCTGACCGGTTTTGATGACGGCCTTTACGCGAAGGAAAGTGGCTTGACCACCGCACGGCAAAGTCCGTATGACTTAGGACGCAGCGCCGCCATGAAGGCGTTGGCGCTGATTCGTGGCGATGCCGTGGTGCAGCCACATGAGCGTGTGCCTGCGCGGCTGGTGGAACGTAGTAGTGTCGCGCGGTTGATGTGAGTGATAAGGCGCGACGTAGGGGCAGCGAATGATCGCGTGCTCCTACGTATGAGAACCGAAATGATGGTTTACTCCAACTTGTCGGACGGCGGAAGCATGCCGGTGGAATCCTTGTAGGCGGTCCATTCGGTCTTCCAACTCTTGGCGAAGGCATCGGTCACGGCGTCCCATCTGCCGGTGCCTTGAGTGTATTCGACCAGCGCATTGGAGATGTTGTCCATCCATTGCTGTCCCGGGATGTTGGCGCTGTAAACGGTCTTCTTGCCTTTGTCGTCGCTCCACACTTTGGCTGCGGCGACCAGCGGATTGTCAGGCTGTTCGTCATCGCCGAATGTGGTGAACGGTACGGCGAAGCCCATTTCTTTGGCGAGTGTCTTCTTGCCAGTATCGCTGCTCACAATCCACTTAATGAAGTCGAGGGATGCCTTCTTATCCTTGTCGGACGCGTTCTTGTTGATGGCCCAGTTCGCGTCGTATACGGCGGCAGGACCATACTCCTCTTCGCCATCGATACCCATGAAATATGGCAACATGCCGAGGTCCTCGTCGGCCACCCCGTTGCCTTTGATCTGGGTGTAGGCCCACACTCCGTTCGGGTAGAACGCCACTTTGCCGGATGAGAATTCGGCGGTGGAGTCCTCGTAGGTCACGGAACTGATCATCGATGATTCAGTTGGGCTGTCTTTGACCATGGTGTCCCATAAATCCTTGTAGTTGCCCATATATTTGCCGGTAATGTCAAGTGTGAACTTCACTCCGTCATCCTTGAGTTCATAGAACATCGGGATGCGGGTCATGTGTGCTGAGAAGCGATAGTTATCGGAGGCGTCCAGACCCGGAGTTGATACGGCGCCATTGAGTCCGAGATCGGCCTTGTGTTCCTGGATGGAGTCCATCACGGCCTTCATGATTTGGTAATCGGTGATGTCGTCGACGGATTTGATTACTGCATAGCTTTTGGCGCAATAGTCCCTGATGATCTTCTTGTTGTAGATGATGCCATACCACTCTGCGGCGTATGGGATGGAATAGGCTTCATCGCCATCTTTGAAAGCGTAGCTTTTGCCCTCGTCGGTGAGTAGCTTGTATGCTTCGGAATCCTGCACCGGCTCAAGATACTTCTTGAATTTGGCATACTGATCGAAGCCTGCGATGTTGAACATGGATGGGCCGTCGGTTTTAGATAGCTCCGAAGTGAGGGTCTGGTTGCTGGTGCCAGAGGCTGCGGTCTCAATGTCGACTTTGATGCCGGTCTCCTTGGTGTAGGCACTGGCAAGTTCCTGCAGTTGGTCCACGATTTCTGGCTTGGTGTTGAGGAAGTACACCTTGCCATCGCTCGAACTTGCGGAACCTCCTCCACATGCGGCCAGTATGCCAACACCCATGGTGCATGCTGCCATAGCTGCGATAATTTTCTGAGCCGACTTCATCGTTTGCTCCTTGCTCTTACGGCCTGATGCCGTTTTCCCTTCCACTGTTGCTTGTCGATTTCACGCCTTTGCAAAATCGCCATGCCATCGTACCGGTTCGCTACGGAATCGGTACGATGGGTTCATCGTAACATATTTTTGCAAACTTTTACACACTGGAATCACAGTGATTTATACATTATTAGAATCATGTGCGGCGTATCCATTCCTGCTGGTTTACATTCGTTTGCAATTGTGGATAAGGAGTACGGTGTCTTCTTTAACCGTTCCATTTTTGACAACGTTGGCAGTATGATGTACGTAGATATGTCCGCGCGCGCACAACGAATGTGTCGCGTGCCGTGCGAGACGAGAAGTAGCAAAGGGGCATTATGACCAAAGTAGGCATTCGTGAGGTGGCCAAAGCGTCGGGCGTCTCCGTTTCCACGGTGTCGCGAGCTTTCACGCGTCCTGACTTGGTATCCGATAAAACACGTCGGAAGGTGTTGGAAACCGCCGACAGACTTGATTTCAACATTTCCCGTTCCGCCACGGCACTCAAGTCTGGCCTGACCTATCGTGCGGCGATGCTGATGAATGAAGACATCACCAGTTGGTTCAATAACAGGGTGCTTGCTGGGTTGGATGATGTCATGCATGGTGCTGGCTATGACATTTCGCTGTTCCAGCATATCGATACCGCTGAGAACCGCGAACGGTTCTTCACCACTTTGCCGGTACGTCGCAATGTGGATGCAGTATTTGTCGCTTCCTTCGCCGTCGATTCGCGTGAAGTTGAGCAGCTCAAGCGCATTCGTGTGCCGATCGTTGGTATCAATACGCCGGGACGTGAAGATTTCGATGCCACCGTATGCATTGACGACGACGAGGGCATGATGATTGCTACGCAGCATCTCATCAATCTCGGTCACAAATACATCGTGTACATCTGCTCGCGCGCCGCCGATTCGCTTAATGCCTCTATCGATGCTCGTCGTCAGGGTTTCATCCATGCTTGTCAGACCGCTGAGACAAGCCACGACCTGCACTGGAAGGTGCTTGAAGTGCCGCGCGATGGTGGCTACGCCGACAGTGCCTTGGCCTCGTTGTTGGCGCTTGATCAATTCCCGGATGCAATCTGTTGTCAAACCGACACCATTGCGATTCCGCTGATTGTGCGACTGGAACGGTATGACAAGCTCACGCCGCGGGATTATTCGATTATCGGATTTGATGACAGTCAGTATGCGGATATCATGAACCTGACCACCATGAAACAAGATCCGTTTCTGATGGGCCGCAAAGCCGCACATAAAGCGCTCACACTCATTAATGAGGAGACTCTCGGTCAGCCGCATGAAATCATGCATGCTCGCCTGACCTTACGTGAGACCGACGCGCCGGTGCAGTTGGTGTTGCGTGACAATGACCGGGCAGTCAACGAATAGCGAACCTAAAGGGCCATGCATTGGCTGTCGCTCACTCTGCGGGAAATACGTCAGTTCGATGTAAGCGGTACTGCATATCGATAATGTTGTATGCTGTGACGTCAGCGACAACTCCATGCTCATCATGGCTTACGGCATCGGCGCGATTTTCATTGCCGTGCTGTTCGTCATATTCTGATCTTACATCCGGTGATGTTGTCGCTGTTTGCACTGTTCTAGTCCGCTCATGTGACGATGAATGCGGGCAGTGCGCAAAACGTCGTAGTGCAAACGTATGTCATAAAACAATATCCAAGGATGCAGATTGTTGACGTGGTGTCGCCATAAGCGCCGCAACATGCCGTTTGTTGATATTGCAAACGATGTCAATCTGCGATATTCTAAAGATGAGAAACATTCCTGTTGCACTATCTGTTCATGATGGTGATAACAGGCTCAGGGATTCATATGATTACGCAGTCTGGCAATGATCAGCCAGCAAAGGAGAGCGAAGATGCCGAATTCACCAGTCGCTGCACCCAGAAACGAAGAAAGCGCCGAACGTCTTGCACGTCCGTTGATTCAGCTAGCCAAAGCCAACGGTATTTCGACATCATACATCGATCAGTTGGGCGCTTATGTGGAGATTCGCGACGAAGTACTCGTCTCCGTACTGCGGGCGCTTGGCGTGGATGCCTCCACCGATGAGGCGGTTACGAAATCATATGAGGCAACTGTGCGTAAGACCCAGACTACGCTGGTGCCGTCGACCATTGTTAAATTCCTCGGTACGCCTACCGCCATTCCGATTCGTCCGGCAGGCCGGAACGTTACACTGCGCCTGCTGCTGGAAGACGGTACCGCCTACGCAGGCAATCTGGCGATGTGCCTATTAGCAGAGAATGACGGTACATTGAGATTGAACCTGCCAGATGATATTCCCTCTGGCTATCACACGTTGCGTATCAATGCTGGCGACGCATATGGCGAGGCGACGCTGATTTGTGCACCTGCCAGTATTCCGGTCCCGAAAGCGGTGGCCGATAGGCAACGTTGGGGATGGATGGCGCAGATGTATTCCGTACGTTCCGCCGAATCGTGGGGTGTGGGCGATTACGGTGATTTGCGACACCTCCTCAAGGACGCTGCAGAAAAAACGCATGCCGACTTTATGCTGATCAATCCGATTCACGCATGTGCGCCGATTCCGCCGTTGGAGCCTTCGCCGTACCTGCCGGAATCCCGTCGCTTCCTGAATGTCACGTATATTCGTCCGCAGGATATCGCCGAATACGCTGATTTAAGTGAATCCGATAAGGCGGAGGTGGCGCGTCTGCATGCGCAGGTGTCGGCTGCCAATGATGATGTGAATCCGATGGACATCAATTCCGCATGGTGTCATAAACGACAGGCGCTGAAAATCATCTTCAGGCAACCGCGTTCCGTTGAGCGTCAGTCTGCCTTCGAACGGTTCAAGGAGCAGGCCGGTCCGGATTTGAAAGCGTTCGCTGCTTGGTCTGTGGCGTTCGAGGTGTGGGGTGCGCCGTGGGAAACTTCCTGGTTTAACGACACCAATCGTGACTCGCCGGAAGTGGCCGAACTTATACGTGAGCATGCCGATTTGGTTGAATTTCAGTGCTGGTTGCAGTGGATTGCCGACGAACAAGTGTCGGCGGCTCAGCAGATTGCCAAGAACTCCGGTATGGCATTAGGCTTGATGCAGGACATGGCCGTGGGTGTGCATTCGTTAGGTGCGGATGTGTGGTGGAATCCGGAACGATTCGCTGTCGGTAGCGTGACCGTGGGCTGCCCGCCTGACTTCTACAACCAACAGGGGCAGGATTGGGGTCAGCCGCCGTTCAATCCGAATTATCTGAACGCCACCGGTTACGGTGTGTACCGTGACATGGTGCATACCATGTTCGCTCACGCTGGTGCGGTGCGTATCGACCATGTACTCGGCCTGTTCCGCCTATGGTGGATTCCTCAGGGCGAAGGCGCCAAGAACGGTGCCTACGTGACATACAACGTTGATGCGATGATAGCTATCCTTACCATCGAAGCCTCCCGTGCGGACGGCTTGGTGATCGGTGAGGACTTGGGTACAGTGCCTAACTATGTACGCAAGGTGCTTGCTTCACATGGTGTGCTTGGTACCGTGGTGGAGTGGTTCGCACGAGTGGATGACTCTCCCAACGCAGGCGATCCATACGATGATCCGACCAACTATCGCAAGTATGCGTTAGCGTCCGTCACTACGCACGATCTGCCACCGACCGCAGGGTACCTGCAGTTTGAGCATGTACAGTTGCGTGAGCGGCTCCATCTGCTTACCGAATCGGTGGAATCCTTCCAAGCATCGGCCACCGCGGAACGTCAGGCCATGCTCGATCGTCTGCGGACACTTGGTCTGATCTCCGATGAGGAAGCTGACGATGCGGACAGCCACATCCCGCAGATTGTTGAAGCCATGCACGCCATGCTGCGTAAATCACCATCGCTGCTAATACAGGCCGCACTGGTTGATGGCGTCGGCGAGCGTCGTACCCAGAACCAGCCTGGAACGTCCGATCAGTATCCGAATTGGCGTATTCCGCTGGCTGATGAGCATGGACGTGTCGTGCACACCGACGAAGTATTCGATTTGCCACGAGTCAAATCGTTAGCTGCCATCATGGATGCTTGAGACAGACCGTTTCCTTAGCATAGCTGAGTCAGGAGCCGTCGCGGCAATATGCGTCACGACGGCTCTTGACATGATTTTAATAGCAATTCGGTTGCCGAGCGACCGCCGCCGATTTCATCGGGAACCACCGATGGGAATTCAGCGTGCCTAGCAGAGCAGTTCACCAGAACCGCTCTGGTTTTGCGTAAGATTTCGGGAGGAGTTACCTGCCGGTGCGCCCAAGATGAATGAATGATGCTATCTATCTGGTGGTCCATCATGGATTCAAGGGCCTGCGGTTCAACGTTTTTCGCCATTGGTGTCCACGGTCAGCAGAATCATACCTTGATGCCATGCCTCATCCCGCGCCTCGAATGACTTGTCCGGCATGGGGCGCGCCATCGCTGATGAAGTCAATAAGTTTAGAGAGCCCACTGACCCAACCCTTCGCCAATGCGTTGGACGATATCCAAATTGTTGCGCAACCTTGCGTGCTCGGCTTCTTATGGATTCTGGAATGTTGACCTTTGTTGTTCGCCACCCAGGGAACGGTGTCCACTGACACTCCGGCTGCTCTGGCCATAATCTTGAATCGTCACTCCGCTCATGCCATGTAACCTACGCAACCTGTCCCAGCAACCCATCGCTTAGTTCGGTGGCCGCATGCGCAGCCGTGGCCAGACGCTGCGAGACGGAGGGCCGAGGGAGATTCTTGCGACAGTAATGCTCCCGTGTTGCTGATGCTTTATTGGGGGCAACACGGGAGCATTCGATGTGTGGATTAGAGTAGCATCCAGATGGTTGTGTCTTGGGGCAATTGCCCGTTGGGTACATCGCCAGACGCCAGTATGATCTCTCCGTTTGGCAGCGAAGCTGGAGTCTTGCCGAAGTTCGTATAGGAGGCGAATGTGCGACCATCGGCGGCAGGGCGCGTGTAAGCGATTATCTCATCGCCTGCGTCGATTAGAGTGCAGGAGGTATCCGCCGTGGCGGTGAGTATGTCCTGACGTGCGGCGAGTGCTGCGCGATACAGCGACAACATTGAATCCGGATCCTGTGCTTCGCTGTCGGCGGTGAAATTGCCGTACCAGAGAGGCTGCGGCAAATGAGGGTTTTCGGATTGGGTACCATCCACCTTGGTGGCGGGGGAGAAGCCAAAGGAGGCGCCGTCGCCAAAACTCTCATTCCAGGAAGCCGGCGTCGGCTTGTCTGCGGCGGTCCACGGCATCGGCACGCGACAGCCATCGCGGCCCTTTTCATAATAACGCTGGGTGGTGAAGTACGGAGTTGGGTCCTCAAGACGATCCCAAGGAATATCTGCTACCTCGAACAGGCCCAGTTCCTCTCCTTGATACACATATACAGAACCTGGTAGCCCGGTTTCCATCATGATGGCGGCGCGGGAGCGCTTGGTGCCGAGTTCACGGTCTTCAATATAAGAGGTGCCGTCGCGCAGCAACCAGTCCTTGGCTACCTGATGATGACTGGGGGTCTTGATCTGAGGCAGGGCGTAACGGCTGGCATGACGCGGTACATCGTGGTTGCTCATGACCCACGTGGTGGTGGAGCCGCCGGAATGTGTGGCTGAATCCAAGCCCTCCTCGATGGCGGTACGCATCTCGGCGGCGTTCCAGTTGGCTTCGGCGAACTCGAAATTGAACACCTGTCCCAGCTCTTCGGGGGAGGCGTACAGATGCTGATGCTCCGGTACGCACCAGGCCTCACCGACGGCGAAGCGTGGCGGATCGTACTCGTTGAACACTTCGCGCCACTCGCGGTAGATGTCGTGCACTTCAAAACGATCCCAAATCGGGTTAGTGCCGTCATGGCATAGCGATTCGTGAATCGGATAGCGTTTGCCCATCTCTTCAAGTGGCATGCATTCAAGATCCTTGGCCAGGCCGTGCGCCACATCGATACGGAAGCCATCAGTGCCATGGTCGGACCAGAAGCGTAGCGTTTTCTTGAATTCCTCGTGTACCTCCGGGTTCTTCCAGTTGAGGTCTGGTTGTTCCTTGGTGAAGATATGTAGGTACCATTGGCCATCTTCCACACGCTCCCAGGCTGGGCCGCCGAACAGGGAGATCCAGTCATTCGGTGGAAGTTCACCGTTCTCACCGCGTCCCTCGCGGAAGATGTAGCGGTCGCGTTCCTTGGAGCCGCGCCCCGCGGCAAGAGCCTCTAGGAACATCCGATGCTTGTTGGCGGTGTGGTTGGGTACGATGTCGACGATTACTTTGATGCCGGCCTCGTGAGCCCTGAGCGTCATCTCGTCGAAGTCGTCCATGGTGCCTAGGCGTGGGTCTACGTCGCGGTAGTCGATCACGTCGTAGCCGCCGTCGGCGAGTTCGGAGGGATAGAACGGGCTCAGCCAGACGGCGTCCACGCCGAGGGCCTGCAGATAGTCGATCTTCTCGGAGACGCCGGCGATGTCGCCCAAGCCATCCCCGTTGGAATCCTTGAACGATCGTGGATAGACCTGATATACAACGGCCTGCTTCCACCAATCCGCACGTTCATTATTCGTGGTCATGATGTTGTCCTTACGTCTTTGTCCCGATATGTCCCTGTTCTAGTGATTGTTCGCCTATGAACAGCTAATGACAACGATATCACCAATGGTGCCAATGCATCACGGGTGTGTTGTGATTACGTTGTCACGGACATGGCGGAGTCTCGGTAAGATTGAACACAACGTTGGCGGTCATGGCCTTACACAAAGGAGCGATATGAAATTCCTGTCACCTGATTCAGGTCTCATGCGCGGTTGGAACAATCTGACCGACGGTGTGTGGATCAATATTCTCATGCTTGTCACCAGCATTCCGCTTGTGACTGTCGGTGCCGCGCTGACCGCCGGCCACGACGCTGCTCGCAAGACGCTTGCGGGAGAGGGGCACGTCACCACCAATTATTTCAGATCATTCAAAAGTAATTTTGTGAAGTCCACAGTGCAGTGGCTAATCTTCGGTGTGGCGCTGGCAGTGCTGTCCTACGCGTGGGTCGTTCTGCAGATTGTACCGTTGCTAATTCCAAAATTCGGTTTCACCATCGTATGGATCATGGGCTTCGAATGGGTCTGGGCGTTACAGGCTCGTTTCGAAAATAGCCTTGGTGGCACCCTCGCCAATGCATTCATCTTCGGCGTGACTAATATCGCGTCGACCATCGCGCTGGCGATAATCGATGTTGCGTTCCTAGGGCTGATTGTCGGCTCTTGGTTCTACATGCCGCAGGGTCTGTTTTTGCTGGTGGTGCTTGGGTATGGCAGCGTGCTTATGCTTCACGTCCCGATTCTCGAACATGCGTTCGCCAAATACGTCAACAAGCCGGAGTCTGATGGTCGGGGGACGGTATGGCGAAAGTAACGTTGCAAGACGTTGCCAAAGCGGCCGGCGTCTCTATCGCGACTGCTTCATGGGCGGTGAATGACAATCGTAATGTGCGTATCCCGGAATCCACGCGCCGCAAAGTCCGTAAGGCCGCCGATTCGCTCGGTTACCATCACAATGCATTGGCTCGGGGGTTGGCCCGTGGCTGTTCCGACATCATAGGCTTCATCAGCGACGGTGTGGCTACCTCTCCGTTCGCGGGGCAGGTAATCCAAGGTGCGCAGGATGAGGCTTGGCGTAACGGGAAGATTCTGCTGGTGGTTAACACCAACGGTAAAAAAGATGTGGAACGTAAGACTTTCGCGTTCATGCTTGAGCATCAGGTCGAAGGCGTCATCTACTCGAAGTGGGTTCATGAATCAATTACGCCACCGAGCGAACTCGATAAGGTGCCGGCGGTGTTGGTGAACTGCTATGACGAACGTGGCCGATTTCCTGCTGTGGTGCCGAACGAAGTTCAGGGTGGGGCCACAGCCACGCGACTATTGCTTGAGGCCGGACATCGGCGTATCGCGTTCGTTAACGCCATTACGCCCTCGCCTGCGTCGCTTGGCCGACTTGAAGGATACAAAGCGGCGCTTGCGGCATTCGGCATCGATTTTGATTCGTCACTGGTGGTACCTGCGAACGCTGACCAGGAAGGTGGATACGGGGCAGCGGAAAAGGTGATGGCGACGGATGCGACCGCAGTGTTTTGCCATAATGACCGCACTGCGCTTGGTTTGTACGATGCGTTGCGTGAGTTAGGTAAACGTGTGCCGGATGATATCTCCGTGGTTGGGTTCGATAATCAGGAAATGATTTCCGCGCACATGCATCCCGCGCTGACCACCGTGGGTCTGCCACAATATGAGCTCGGTGTGATGGGCGTGCGAACGTTGTTGCGGCAGTGCGGCCGCAATGAGGATGATGGTGATGAACATGTAGTGACGAGGACGTTCGAGCCGATTTTCGTGCAATGTCCGGCGGTATCTAGGGATTCGGTGAAGAGGTTGTAGCATGGTCGTCGTAGTGCTGCGACACTCGTGGAAACACTCACGAAACGGTGGAAAAACGGCATTGTGCAAGGTGACTGCGTCAATCGTTTGACATTTTGATTTTAAGTGCTATATTTGTGCTTAATCGCTTAAACAGTTTAAGCGCTTAAACTGAATAATGCGAAGTAATACTGGTTCCTTCAAAAGGTAATCGCAGACGATTGCCGAGCGAAAGGCAAAGCAGCTGAAGAAAGGTAAAGATATGAAGCTTTATTACCAGTTCCCTGGCACTTGGTTCGGTGACTGCATGCCATTTGGCAAGGGCGACGAATTCTTCCTGTTCCACCAGCGGGACAATCGCAACCCGGAGCCGTTCGGAGAGCCGTTCGGTTGGGATCTTGCCACAACCAAAGATTTCGTAAACTACGAGAATCATGGAGTGGCAATCCCCCGTGGTGCATATGACGCACAGGATCAATTCATCTTCGCGGGCTCGGTGTTTGAGGGCGAGGGCCAGTACCACATCTTCTACACCGGCTATAACCGCGATTATCCCGCACAGGGCAGGCCTGCGCAGGTGCTCATGCATGCGGTCAGTGACGACCTGTACCACTGGACCAAAACACAGGATGCTATCACCTTTACGCCGCAAGAGGGCTATGACCCTGATGACTGGCGTGACCCGTGGGTCATTCGGGACGAAGAACATGACCAGTATCTGCTGATTCTTGGTGCCCGTAAAATCGGTCCGAAAACCTGCCAGACCGGCCGTACCGTGAAGTTCACCTCTAAGGATCTCAAGGACTGGAAATTTGAGGGTGATTTCTGGGCGCCGAACCTGTACACCATGCATGAAATGCCCGACCTGTTCAAGATGGGCGACTGGTGGTACCACATCGTCACCGAATACAGCGACAAGCACAAGATGGTCTATCGTATGGCCAAGAGCCTTGACGGCCCATGGATTGCACCGTCGGACGATGCATTCGACGGCAGTGCCTACTATGCCGGCCGTACCTTCGAACTGAATGGCCAACGCATCCTGTTTGGCTGGGTCGGCACCAAAGAGAAGTGCGATGACAGGAGCAACTTCGAATGGGCCGGAACTTTCGTGGCGCACGAGGTGTATCAGCGCGAAGACGGCACGCTCGGTGTGCGCATTCCCGATACCGTGTGGAATGCATTCAATGAGCGCGAGAATGTCGGCAATGTGACCATCGATGGTACTGGTGCGCGACAGGAGGCGGTACTCGCCCTTGGCTGCGGTGATTTGTTCTCGTTCGAAGCCGACATCACCTTCTCAGAAGGCACTCGCTCCTTCGGCCTGCGTGTCAACGAGAACGAAGATACCGCGCTGGGATACCAGTTCATCTTCCCCGTAGCTGAAAATCGCTATGTGTTCGAAGGCAGTCCGAACTTCCCATGGTTTAATGTCATGAACATCGGGCTTGAGCGACCTATCAAGCTCGAGGCAGGCCGTAACTATCATCTGCAACTCATCGTCGATGACACTATCGGCACGTTGTATGTGGATGGAGTGGCACTGAACGTGCGCATGTATGAGCGCCCCGGCGAGTCGCTGAGCATTTTCGCCACCGACGGCGTCGTTGAGGTGCGCAATGTCTCCATCGCTCGCGGATTGAAGGAGGTCTGACCAATCTGATTTCTTTTTGACTGATTACGGGTCGCCGAGGTCGTTTCGTACCTTCTTTTCGCCTCGGCGGCTCTCCTTGCGGCTTTCCCTCTCATTTTTGCTTAAGCGATTAAACTATACTTCGGTACCACATATCGCACGATGCACGACGTTTGTCATCATCTGACGACGCTGTCAGAATCATTATTTTTTTGGAGGAGATCATGAAGAAACTCACTCGTACCATTGCCGCAGTGTCGGCGCTCGCCATGTCCGTTGGTGCGCTCTCCGCATGCGGCGGCTCAAATGTCAACGCTGACAAAGGGCATGTATATTTTCTCAGCATGAAGGTGGAACAACAGGACCAGTTCAAGGAACTGGCCGAAAAGTTCACCAAGAAGACCGGTATCCAGGTCGATATCGCCACTGCATCATCCGACACCTACGAACAGTCGCTTAAGAGTGAGCTGGCCAAATCCGAGGCGCCTACGTTGTTCGATGTCGACAACAACGACTTTCTGAATTGGACTGATTATTATGCCGACATGTCGGGAACCAACATCTACAAGGATCAGGAGAACCCCGACTATGCGCTGAAGGATGGCGATACGGTTGGTGCTGTGCCCTACGTCATGGAACGATATGGCATCATCTACAACAAGAAGCTGCTGCAGAAGTACTTCGATTCTTCCTGGGCAAGCATTAAGTCGGTTGACAGCATCAACAATTTCAAGACACTGAAGACAGTTGCCGATGAAATACAAGCACATAAGGATGAGATGGGCGTGAAAGGTGCGTTCACCTCCGCCGGCTTCGACACCAGCTCCATCAAACGTTTCGGTGATCAGCTGGCGCATATCTCCGTCTACTATGAGTATCGCGATCAGGGTGTCACGCAAATGCCGGCCACCATTTCCGACAAGTACGTATCGAACTTCAAGAACATTTTCGACCTGTACATCAACGACGCCACGATTCCGAAGACGCAGCTCGCCAGTGCCACCATGGACGACGCCAACTCCGAGTTCGCACTGGGTGAGGCCGTGTTCTTGCAGAATGGCTCTTGGGGCTATTCGCAGATTCGCGATCAAGAGGTCGCCGATGAAGATATGGGCGTATTGCCGATCTATATGGGTGTGAAGGGTGAGGAGAATGCAGGCCTGACCGTGAGCTTCCTGTACTTTGCGATGAACAAGAACGCCTCTGAAAAAGATCAGAAGGCCACCAAGCAGTTCCTTGACTACATCCTGAACGATGATGAGGCACGTGACATCATCACGAATGAGGCGGGTTTCGAAACACCGTTTAAGTCGTATGCGAAGGCCGGCTACCAGACCAAGAACCCGATTCATCGCGCCAACGATGCCTATGCCAAGGCAGATAAGTACGATATTGTGATCTATCCGTTGCCAAGCACTCAGTGGGTGTTGACGCTGGGCAACGCGATGTTGGAATATGCGCAGGAGACCGGTACATGGGACACCGTGCATGATGCATTTGTGGATGGTTGGGCGTCTGAATATAAGACCACTCATTGAGCGCAATAGAGTCTCATCGAATGCGCAAACGGGGCTTGGCGGATAAACCGCCAAGCCCCGTTTGCGCATTACGATATAGGACTAGTCAGGTTGAGCTTCACCGGTACCGCGAAGATTTGCCATGCTGAACCTCACCGTAATGCGTATGTGTTCATCTGGCTTGGTGCAGGGCCTTTAACCACTACACTCAAACCTTCTTTGCTGAGGGGGCGCATACCATAGGCAGGCTGAAGGGCCGGAGTGCCGATGATGAGTAGGTCATCCTGCAGGGTCTTGGTGAATTGCTGGTCGGAATCCAGTCGTGATGCCATGACTATCTGCGTGTCGTGGTTTTCGAAAATGCCATCTTCCTGCCATTCCGGACAGATTAGAGATTCGATGATGATGCCGATGCGCCAAGGTCACCCTGAATGGTGATTTCCGGATTCATAACCGGTTGGGCAGTCAGTTACAGCAGAGAAACCTTTGGCGAGATAATAGTGGCTTGGTCAGTCGATGAATGCGGTGGTTTCACGCATCATGAGTTGTGCCTGTAGTGTTTCATGCAGCGGTTTCGGTGTTTTTCCGGACATGACACTCAGCATCTTACGTGCGGCGTTTTCGCCCATGTTGAACGGATCCTGATGCAACGTGGTCAGGCCGATCTTTGCGGCAAGTGGTACGTCGTCGAATCCGATGACCGAGAGCTCTTGAGGGACGGCGTGCCCGTACTGGCACAACTTATAAATGACAGGCAATGCCAGCTCGTCACTTTCGCAATACAGTGCGGTGGGGGCGGGGTCCATGGTCAGCAATGAATTGAGAATAGTGTTGGTGGCGTCTTCATAGTTGCGGATTGCGATGCGTTCCACCGTCATCTTTCGCTCTTCGGCAGTTTCCATCAGCCCATGCAGACGTGCTTCGGCGCTGAAGACCATGTTCTGGTTATTGTCGTTTGATGTCTCGTACGCATAAGCGATACGTCGGTGGCCCATGGAGAACAAGTGCTCCACAGCAACATGCATGGCCTGACGGTCGTCGATACTCACCGTGGCATTGAATCCGTTGATTGATGGAATGTTGATGCCGACGATCGGTACCTTCATGTTCGAAAGTTTTTCGACCTCTTCGGGCACGATGTTGAGGGAGTTTACGATGACCGCGTCGACGTTGCGGCGTACCGGTAACGTTGCGAAGAACTCATGGCGGTCGTGCGCGTCGGCCATCTCGAAGATGGAAATGTCATATCCGGCCGGGTGCAGCACGGAATCCAATCCGGCATAGGTATTGGAATTGAACCAAGTCGAAATCGGATCGCTCATCAACAGCGCGACGCGGAACGATTGACCGGTTTTCAGTGCGGCCGCTGAGCGGGAGATGCGGTAGTCAAGTTTTTCCGCGGCCGCCATCACTTTGCTGCGAGTCTCCGGCAGCACCAGATTCGGTTTGGCGAATGTGCGAGAGACGGTCGAAATCGATACTCCCGCTTCGGCGGCCACGGCTTGGATGCTCGCTTTCATAGAGAATCCTCCACTGACGAACGACATTGCTGTCATGACAACTGCTAGAGACACGTTAACATAAGTGTTTGCAACGGTTGACGTGCGTGTTCTGCGGATATGAAGAAAAGGGGTGCCGACGAAAATTTCGACAGCACCCCTCATGCGATGGAGTTAATCAGCCTTTGACGGCGCCGGCCATCACGCCCTTGATGATGTACTTCTGGCAGCACAGGTAGAATATGATGATCGGCACAATCGCCACCACCAAGCAGGCCATCATGGCGCCCATGTCCACTGATCCGTAACCACCCTTGAGGTACTGAATCGCAATCGACATCGTCTTGAAACGGCGCATGTCCAACGTCAGGTACGGCAGCAGGAAGTCATTCCAGATCCACATCGTCTGCAGGATCGCCACTGAAATCAGGCTCGGGCGCATGATAGGCAGTACGATTTGGAAGAAGATTCTCGGTACCGACGCGCCGTCGATCATCGCAGACTCCTCGAGTTCGGACGGGATGCCCTTGACCACGCCAGTGAAGATGAACACGGCTAAGCCCGCGCCGAAGCCTAGATACACAATCCACAGGCCCCATGGGGTGTTCAGGCCCATCATGTCGGCGAGCTTGGAAAGCGTGAACATGACCATCTGGAACGGAACAATCATGTTAAACAGGAACAGTGTGTACAGCAGGCGCGCAGCCCAGTTGTTCGTACGTACGATCCACCAAGCGCACATCGACGTGCACACGATGATCAGCAGGACCGCGCCGACCGTGACGACTACGGTCCAGCCAAAACTGCTGATTAGGTTCGTGCGCTCGATGCCTCTGATGTAGTTCTCCAGTCCCACGAAGGCCTTGCCGGTGGGCAGGGAGAATGCGTTGCGCGAGATGTAAGCCTTCTGCTTGAAGCTATTGATCAGCACCAGCACGATTGGATAGACCCATGCCAGTGAGACGATGGAAAGGAAAACCGTCCAGAATACAGGATGCTTGACCTTGTCGCTCATGCTTGGACCTCCTTGCTGGTGGTGAGCTTGTTCTGGATGAGGGCAATCACGGCCACGATGATGAAGAACACCACGGCCTTGGCCTGGCCCACGCCCTCGAAGCCGGCGCGTCCGTAGAACGTGCGGTAGATGTTCAGAGCCAAGAGCTCGGAGCTATTCGACGGGGCGCCATTGGTCAGGGCGAGGTTCTGGTCGAACATCTTGAAGCCGTTGGTCACCGTCAAGAATGTGCACACTGTGATTGACGGCATCATCAATGGAATCGTCACGTTGAACAGCGTCTGGCGGGAGTTCGCGCCGTCAACTGCGGCAGCCTCGATCACATCGCCGGGCAGGCCCTGCAGACCCGCGATGTAGATGATCATCATGTAACCGATTTGCTGCCAGCAGGTCAGCAGAACCATGCCCCAGAAGCCGTACACGCCCGAGAATGTGATCGAACGACCCCAGTGCGCCAGTACGCCGTTGAGCAGCAGTAGCCAGATATAGCCCAAGATGATGCCGCCGATTAGGTTCGGCATGAAGAACACCGAACGGAACAGCGTGGAGCCCTTGATGGCCTTGGTCAGCATGTACGCAATGGCGAACGCGACTACGTTGATCACCACGGTTGTCACAATCGTGAACAGGACCGTGTACACCAGCGCGTGCAGGAACTCCGGATCCGTGATTGTGTTTTGGTAGTTCGACACGCCCACGAACGTGGCGTCAGTGACCGTGCTGAACTTGCAGAACGACAGGTACACGCCCATGGCGAACGGCACCAGGAAACCAATGACGAAAGCCGCGAACGTGGGTAGCGCAAACAGCGCCCACCACCTGCGAATTGCCTTGCCGGACATCGTAATCATTTCATGCCCACTTTCTCCTCCTTGAGTACACCCGGGGAACACCCCTCGAGTGATTCAACGACACTCAGTTCGACCGTGACCGCAACGTCGGGTTCGAACCGGTTCGAGAATACCCTACTTCACAGATAAATAAAAGTCAAACGTTGTCATGATTTTCATGCAACGTCAATTCATTTATCAAATGTGAACAGTTATCAGTATACGGATACCCTTGGAAATAAGCAAGAAATACGTATTGTCGTGTCGTTGCAAACGTTTGGATATTTTTTGCAAAACACGTTGTGTCTTGTAGTATCTACTGCCATAAAGGAGTTGTGCATGTCAGTCAATATTCAAGACGTTGCCAAAGCGGCAAAAGTGTCGGTTTCCACGGTGTCCAGATCATTCACCCGACCTGAGCTCGTATCTGAGGCGACACGGTCCAGGGTGTTGCGCATCGCCGACGAGATGAGTTTCTCCATCTCCCGTTCGGCCACTGCGCTCAAGTCCGGCAAAGCATTGCGTGTCGCCTTGCTGATGAGCGACCATATCCGACTATGGTTCAGCGCTTCCGTCATCGAAGGGTTGAACCAGGTTTTGCACGCAGACGGCTATGATTTATCGATCTCCCAGATCTCCAGCATCGAGGAACGCCGTGAGTTCTTTGATATGCTGCCGGTTCGCCGCAATGCCGACGCGGTGATCGTTGCTTCCATCGATGTCGATGCGCAGGAAAGCGCACAGTTGGCCAGCACCGGCGTACCAATTATCGGCATCAACTGTGTGAATCCAAGAGAATACGGTTTCACTGCGGCCGTGGGGATAGACGATGATCAAGGTTCGCGTCTGGTTGCGCGCCATCTTATCGGGCTGGGGCATCGCAACATTGTCTACGTACGTACGTCGCGTGAGGTTTCCTTGCACTTCAGTGTGCAGCAACGTTATGACTCCTTCGTCAAGGCCTGTCTGGAACAGGGTGTCACGCCAACTACGTTGGTTGCGCAGGAAAGTGAGGACCGCATTAGCACGATTGTCTCCGAGTTGCTGAGCTTGCCGCAAATGCCAACCGCCATCGCCTGTCAGGAGGACGGCATCGCGATTCCACTGATTTATCAGCTTGTGCGTTGTGGCTACCGTATTCCGTCTGATATTTCCGTCATCGGCTATGACGACAGCTTCTATGCGCACGATATCGGCTTGACCACGATTCGCCAGGATCCGATTGGCATGGCACGCGAGGCGGCTTGTAAGACTCTTGACCTGATCAATCGCAAGACCACGGGTATGCCGTTTCAGACGTTCCCGGCGCAACTGATTGTTCGCTCCAGCACTTCGCGAGTGTCCTTGGATAAGGGCTAATCGCTTACCGATACATAGAAAACCGCTCCGGTTGGTTCCGGAGCGGTTTTCTATAAGGAGAAAATCAGACAGTGAAGTCAATTGCGGTCACTTGTGGGCGTTGGCATATTCCTTGGCCCAGCCATCCACGAACGCGGACTTGACGCCATCCCAATTGCCGGTGCCTTGGGCATACTCGAGCAGAGCGGAGCCGAGGTCGTTCTTCCATTGTTCGGACGGCATCATGGTGAAGTTCCAGGACACTGCGGTGGTACCGGACTTTTGGTCGTCCATGGCGGCAGTGACCAGCGGGTTGTCGGATTTGACGCTGGAGAAGGTCTTGAACGGGGTGGTGAAGCCCATCTTCTGAGACAGCGCTTCTTTGCCCTTATCGGAGGTGATGACCCACTTCAGGAAGTCGGCGGTCGCTTTCTGATCGGCTTTGGATGCTTTCGAATTAATGCACCAGTAATTCTCGGAGCCGGTTACCAGACCTTGGTTCTCCTCGCCCTTGGCGCCGATGTAGATTGGCATCATACCAACGGAATCGGCCTCCATGCCGGCTTTCTGCAAATCGGACCATGCCCAAGTACCGTTTTGATAGAAAGCGGCCTCGCCGAGTGCGAATTCGGAATTGGCGTCGTCGCCAGTCTTGGAGCTTAGTTGGGACGGCTCGGTGGTGGAATCGGTGATGTACAGGTCAAAGATGTTCTTGTACTCCGGCAGATAGGTTCCCTTGATAGTGGCCGGCTGTTCAGTGATGTTGTCATCTTTGAACTCATAGTAAAGAGGCAGGTTGGCTAGATGGGTCTTGAAACGCCAATCGGAGCTGGAGTCGAAGCCAGCAGAGGTGAAGGCGCCCTTAATGCCGAGTTCATCCTTCTTGGACTGCATGTCGTCAGCAACGGCCTTCAGCTTACTAAAGGAGTTGATGTCTTTGATGGACTTGGCCTTGGCGCCGGAAGTGCTGAAGTATTTGTTAAGGATGTCTTTGTTGTAGATTAGGCCATAAGTCTCCATGACGTACGGTACGCCAACGACCTTGTCGCCATCCTTGAGGGCAACATCTTGGTTCTGCAGTTGCTTGTATACCTCTGTGCCGGACATGTCAGCAGTGTAGTTCTTCCAGTTGGCGTAACCGACCGGACCGTTGACTTGGAACAGGGTCGGTGCCTCGGACTTAGCCATCTCGCTCTTGAGCTGCTGCTCATAGGTATTGGAGGCCGCGGTCTGAACGTTGACCTCGACACCGGTTTCCTTAGTGTACTCCGCAGCCAAATCGGTCCACTCGTCGGCGGCTTCTGGTTTGAAATTGAGGTAGTATACCTTGCCCTTGCTTGAATCAGAGCTCGATGAGCTGCCACAAGCGGCAAATGTCGTGACAGACATGGCGGTGACCGCAATGAGGGCTAGTGCGGACTTCAATTTACGATTCATCTTCGAACCTTTCTTTTCTGCATCGGGTCCAACGTCCCCGTTGGATATGTGCACTGAGATAGTGCTGCTTTCTGCCGATGCCCCTATTATGCATCACTTTCATCTTTTTTGCAAACGATGGCAGTATTTTGTTGATTTATCACGTTGCAATACCGGGCAATCCGCTATTTGCCGCCATTTTTAGGCATAAAATTAGGCGACACACTATGCAAGCGTTTGCTAAAAAAATATGTTGTACATCAAACGATTGACTGTAGCAAAAAGCCGCATCCCTTGTCTCTCAGGGGATGCGGCTTGAGGTGAGCTACTTATGGATGACGTCAGCGCGGCCAACGTTCCTCGGCGCTAGGTAGTTGCGGAAATGGAGCGTGTGGCCCCTTCTGGTACCAGTAGGCAACTGATGCCACATCATCCTGACGTTCGAAGAATCCGCGGTGACCAACACCGATTTGCTGAACGGTCACCTTCAGGTTGGAATGGAAGCGAATCGGATCGGGGATGTGCCAACGGTAGAAGCCACGCATCGGGGGGCAATCATCATTGTGATAATCGTTGTGAATCAGCTCGTCGTGTGAAGAGTAATACGGGTATCCGAGATACGGTGTGCAGTAGTTTTGCTCCACGGTCTTGCCATTGACCTGCTTGGCGAAGCTCCAAGAGCCTCCGAAATAGTCCTCGGTGCCGGTGCCGCAGATCGTGGGGTACTCTTCATCGTCATCGATGTAGAATTTGAATTCGCCTTCACCCCACCAGTAGCGCTCAAGCGTGGTCAGTGCCAGGTAGGTACCTACATAATGCCCTTCACCTTTCACGCCATCAAGCACCACATAGTCTCTCCCCTTTTCAGTAAGGCGCTGGCGCCGCCATTGTGCGTGGAAATAGGCAATGTCATCGTCGAATGGCTCGTCATTCACGGTGTAGTCAATCTGGTAGAAGAATGCGCTGATGACGTTCTTGTGCTGGTTTTCGAGCGTGATGCGTGCGCGTGCGCCGAACGGCATCGAAAAGTACATGTTGAAACCGCGGTTCGGCACTACGGCGACAGGCATGGAATTGACTAGGCACGCACGGCCGAATCCGCAGCAAAAGAAGTCACCAAGCGGACACTCCACACTTGGTTCCTCCTCGCCATCCCAATAGAAGCGCAGCACAAGGTCCCGCAGTACAAAACAATCGGCATCGGTGGTCTTCTCGTCAACGGTTATCCAGATGTGTCGAATGCAGCCGGGGCCGGTGATATCAGCAAGAGTCGCCGTTGCGCCGACGGGTATGTTACGTAGGCAAGGGCTGCCTTTGCGACTTGGGCCAAGCTCACTGGCCGCTATGCCGCCTTTGCCCGGTTCGCCGGTCGGGTTTTCCGCGTTGACTGCGCGGCTTGATTCGTGCCGTATCTTGGTCAAGGATTCCAGTGTCATGTTCGTTCCTTTCATGGCGTATGCTGCGTCTGTTTGCGCGATACATTCATATCTGTGCGTATCAGCTTCGGTCACAGACGTTGTTTGTTTTTTTGAATATGAGAAAGTCTCCATCGGCGAGCGAGAAAGCCGATGGAGACTGTGGTCATGCCGTTATGGACCAGGTGAAAATGGCGCTATGCGATTCACCGCGACCCATAGGCGAATCACTTGTGGGTCGGCGGAAGCATGCCGAAGTTGTTTTCATAATCATTCCAGGCGCTGGTCCAATCGTCCAGATATGCCTTCTTCACGCCATTCCAGTCACCGGTGCCCTGAGCGTACTCGAGCAGTGCATTGGCCACGCCGTCAGCCCATGCCTGTCCCGGAATATAGGCGCCATGAATCGGAGTGAGGCCATCGGACTCAAGCTTGAGCGCGGACTTGGTCAGCGGGTTGTCAGGCTGGAAATCCTCGGAGTCAAAGGTGGTGAACGGAACGGCGAAGCCCATATCCTTGGAGAGAATCTTCTTGGCATCCTCGTCGGAGACCATCCACTTGATGAAATCCTCAGTGGCCTTCTTGTCCTTGTCGGAAGCATTCTTGTTCACAGACCAGGAGATGTCATAGATGGAGTTCGCGGCGTACTTGCTTTCGTTCGGGAAACCCATGTAGTACGGCAGCATGGCCAAGTCTTCATCGGCAACTTCGTTGCCTTTGATCTGGCTATAGGCCCATACACCATTCGGGTAGAAAGCGACCTTGCCGGCGGAGAACTCGGCGGTGGAGTCCTCATAATTCACCGAGCCAAGCATAGTGTTTTCGGTCGGGTTGTCCTTCATCTCGAGATCCCACAGATTCTTGTAGTTATCGAGATAGGTGCCCTTGAGTTCCTTCTCGAAGTCCACGCCCTCGTCAATGTACTCGTAGGCGACTGGCACCTGAGTCATATGCGAAGCATATCGGTAGTAGTTGGATGAGTCCAGACCCGGCGTGGAGAACGCGCCGTCGATGCCCAGATCATCCTTATGTTGTTGCATGCTGTCGGCGACCTTCTTCAAAGTGTTGTAGTCCTTGATGTCGTCGAAGGACTTGATGACGGCGTAGTCCTTTTTGGCATACTCGTTGATGAGCTTCTTGTTGACGATGATACCGAACCATTCGGCGGCATATGGCAGGCCGTACACGTTGTCGCCGTCCTTGTGGGCCATCTGCTTGCCCTGATCGTTGAGAAGCTTGTAAGCCTCAGTATCCTGCAAAGGTTCGAGGTAGTCCTTATATTTGGCATACTGATCGAAGCCGCCGATACCGAACATGGTCGGGGCGTTGTTCTTAGCGAGTTCGGACGACAGAGTGGACTCGTAGCTGCCGGAGGTGGCGCTCTGAATATCCACTTTCACGCCGGTTTGCTTGGTGTACATTTCGGCGAGTTCGTTCCGCTGATCGACAACTTCCGGCTTGTTGTTCAGGAAATAGACATGTCCTTTGTCGTCCGCGGTGTTGGAACCGCAGGCGCCGACGCCCATCAACATGGCCAACGCGCCGACAGCGGCGATGCCTTTCGTGAGATTCTTCATGGGGTTTCCTTTCCTCCTTGCGACTTTCCTTCGTCGGAAATCACTTGTTAAGGTCATATGCGGGCCCTCTCTTGCCTGATGCAATCTGACCGTGGCCTGATTCTTGCAGACGGTCATCGTCTGTGTCGAACCGGTCCGAGATTGATTGTATCGAACCGGTTCGCTACTGTCAAAGTCGGGGGGTTTATGCGTGTTGGCGTATTTTTTGTTGCCGTATTGCGACATGTGTCGAGACTTTGCCGATACAAGTAGACGCTCTTTTTGGGAGCAATAGTGGCTTCGGACATGCCCAATAGTAGATGGCCATTATCCTCTGCGTGCGACTGCAGCAACATCGGGCGTGATAGCGGAAGATGGAAGGAGGGTTGCGTCATGGGGACGATATGACTGAAAATGATGGGCAGGATCGCCTATTCGGGCCGAATCCGAGTGGGCTGGATGAATCGCCTCACGGCATGATGGTGCTGGTGTTCGTTGGCATGTTCGCCGGCGGACAGTTTGGTAGCCGGCGGCAGGTCGTGTGTGGTGACGGATGCCAACGCATACTTGCGGTACGTGGCGGGATCGGCATAGGGATCACCGGCGTTGGGGGAGCCATCCACGCGCGCGAACCATTCCACCATGCAGCCAAGCACCCCATGATCGGCAAGTACGGTGCGTACGTAGTCCGGTACGGCGCCCCGGCCCAGCGCCATGCCGGATTCGCGTGCGGTGCTCTGCGCGGCAGTCACCTGTTCGGCGGTATGAGCGTATCGGCAATGCGCTGCCTGGCCTCGGCGTATGAATCGGTGATGGCTTGCTCGGTGGATGCGTCCACACCCAGTGCGGCCAGCACGGAAACAAGCACTTCGTCGCGGATCTCAACATAGGTGCCGAGCTGGTCGATATACGAGGTGGAGATGCCGTTGATTTTGGCCAGCTGGATAAGCGGGCGCGCGATACGCTCGGCGCTTTCGGTGTGCTGCGTTGATGCTGTCATGCTGATTCAGTCTCCCTTTCGTATGCGTCCGCCTACATGCTGTGCAACGACGCTGTCTATGTGAGTGCCGGCAGGCTGCGATGCCGCCGGCAGGCTGCGATGCCGCCGGCAGGCGTTATGACGATTACTGTGCTATGGCTGGCATATTGATTTGTCGCGGTTGTTATGACGAACGTTTGCAATATGAAGCATACTTAGTCTCGTAGGATTGCGAAGCTTTGCAGACCCATGTTCAGAGAGTCGCCGGAGACATCGATATCGCCGATATGGAAGATTTCGGTAAAATCGCCTTCCGGTAACTGCAAACGTTCGCTGTGTCGGCTTGGATTGACGGCGATAATCACCCTTTGCGACCCCGACGACCGTGCGAATGCGAACAATCGCCCACGACTCAATGCCGTGAACGTCCCCCTTGCATGAAGCGCCTCGGTTTCGTTTCTGAGATGGAGCATGTCGTGCACGATGTGCCATAGCGAATCATCTCGTGTTCGCGATTCGGCGACGGTCGGCGCATCGGCGGATGGGTCGACCGGCAGGTAGGCGGAGGTCTCGTCATCCGTGTGCGCGATAGCTCCGGCCTTCAACCCAGCCAAACTTGCTGCGCTCCACTGCATCGGCGTGCGTGAGCCAGTGCGTACGTAACCCCCTTCCAGGGTGGGCAAGGGCAGATATCGCATGCCGATTTCATCGCCGTAATACAGGAACGGCGTGCCTGGCATGGCGAACAGCGTGCAGTAGGCCAGGGCGATCTCGCGTTCGCTCAATCGCGGTGCGATGCGTGCGGTGTCATGATTGCAGGTGATGAAATTAAACGTGCCTCCCAACCGTTCCGCATCGCGCAGCTGCGGCTCATATTGCTCCAGAAACGAGGCGATCGGCGTCTCAGAATCCGCGTTGAAATAGCTCAGGTCGCCATCGCGGCTCAAGGGGTCGTCAACGTTGCGCAACAACATGTTGTACCCGTTCGGAATGCCGTCCCAGCGCCAGTCCAAATAGAAATCCATGTCGAATCCCGCTTCAAGGCTTTCGCATGGACGTCCCCATTCCGATACGAACGCGACTTCGGGAAATTCCGGGCGAATCTTCGAGAACATGTACTGCCAGGTGCGGATCGTATAGGGCTTGCCGTCGTCGTCATGCTTGACGAGACTGTCGGCCATGTCCACGCGGAAGCCATCGGCGCCGCGGGACAGCCAGAAACGCATGATGTCGACCATCGCGTCGGCGGTGGCGAGTGCGTCCGGTCCCAGGGCGGGTTGCTGCCAAGCATGTTTTGGATGGGCGAACCCGTAGTTGAGGGCTGGCTGGCATTTGAAGAAATTCAGGATGTAGGTGCCGTTGCGCGGTGATTCGCCGCCGATGAACGGCAGCCCGTCGCCGCCTGCGATCCACGAATCCGTCCAGATGTATCGATCGGAATACTCGTTGTGAGCGGCTTCGGCGCTACGACGGAACCATGCGTGCTCTTCGCTGGTGTGACCGGGGACCAGGTCGAGCAGGATGTGCATGCCGCGTTCGTGTGCCTCGTGAAACAGTGCGATCAGATCGGCGTTCGTACCGTATCGGGGGGCTACGAGTCGGTAGTCGCGCACATCATAGCCGGCATCTTTGAAGGGGGAATCGAAGCAGGGATTCAGCCAAATCGCATTGCATCCAAGGTCCTGAATGTAATCCAGACGGGCGGTGATTCCGTCGATGTCGCCGATGCCATCGCCGTTCGCGTCGGCAAAGGATTGAGGATAGATCTCGTAGAACACGGCGGTATCGAGCCATGCCGGCCTGGAGTGCGTCGGGCGGGAATCCATGGTGATGTGTCTCCTTGGAAAGATACGGCTTGCCTGATGACGATGAAAATATCCTACCGCAAATTGCAAACGTTGGCAGAAATGTGGTATAGTGACAATCACTGATGCACTCCCGGTGGCTCCAAGGACGGACAGCAATTATCCGTGAAACGATGATGTGAACGTATGCAGAGCTTGAGCGAACGCTTGATACTGGCTGTGTTGAGGGAACACAGGTTATGTGAGGAAAGGAAGATCAATGAAGATCGATTGGAAGAAGGCAATCGGACTGACGGCTGCTGTCTCCATGCTGGTACCGCTTGCGGCGTGCGGCTCCGGAAGCAACGGCTCCTCGGGCTCTTCGGGTACCGAAGCCATCACGCTGAGCGTGTGGGCTCCGCAGGAAGATCAGGCCAAGGACTCCAATTGGCTGGGTAAGGTCGAAGAGAACTTCGCCAAGGCTCACCCGGAATACAAGATCACGTGGAAGAACGATGTCGTCTCCGAGGGCGACGCTTCCAAGAACGTCGCCACCGATCCGGCTTCCGCCGCGGATGTCTACATGTTCGCTTCCGATCAGTTGGGCACCCTCATCGAACAGGGTGGCATCGGACAGCTGGGCACCGACGCCGAGAAGCAGGTCAAGGAACAGAACGGCGATCTGGAAATCAACTCCGTCACCGGCACCGACGGCAAGCTCTACGGCGTGCCGTACACCGACAACACCTGGTTCATGTACTACAACAAGTCCAAGATCACCGCGGACGAGGCCAAGGACTTCGACGCCATGCTCGCCAAGGCCAAGGTCACCTTCCCGATGTCCAATTCCTGGTACATCAACGGCTTCTTCGATGGCCTGACCCTGTTCGGCAAGTCCGGCAACGACGAGAAGGCCGGCATGGTCTTCCCGAAGGATGGCGCCGACATCACTTCCTACCTGGTCGATGTGGTTGCCAACCCGAACTTCAGCAACGATGATGGCGCCTCCGGTCTGGCCGCCATCAAGGACGGCTCCGCCGACGTGCTCTTCTCCGGCACCTGGTCCGCCAAAGACGTCAAGGAAGCCCTGGGCGACAACTACGCCGCCACCCAGCTGCCGACCTTCACTGTGAACGGCCAGAAGAAGCAGATGAAGTCCTTCGCGGCCACCAAGGCCGTCGCCTACAATCCGAACGCCAAGAACACCAAGGCCGCCGCTCAGTTCGCAGCCTACCTTGGCTCCACCGAATCCCAGAAGCTGCATTACGAGATGCGTTCCATCCCGCCGACCGACAAGTCCTTGGCCGATCTCACCAAGGATGATATCGCGGCTCAGGCCCAGGCCGATACCATGGCCAACACCGCAATCCTGCAGTCCGGTCTGGCCGGCATGAACGACTGGTGGACTCCGGCCGAGACTTTCGGCAAGGCTCTGGTCAACAAGGAAATCACCAAGGACAACGCCGCTTCCAAGTACCAGGATTGGGTCACCCAGGCCAAGGGCACCATCGCCGAGTGAATCGGTGATGGCAGACAACAATAACTGAATATTGCGGTGGTCGGCGATGCATTCGCCGACCACCGACCACACTGGACGCATTGCGAGTCATGATGCCTCCTATGATTTCGGCACCATGACTCACTCCTCCTTTACGCTTTGCATTCCCGGGCAAGGTTTTCAATTCTCCTTCCCCTTGTCCGGAAAGCAAGGCCTTTTTATGTAAGCGCGAATCTTTCACGCAATGAAGCACGGCAGAGCGGATCCGCTTCCATGCGTGAGATGGTTCGTTCCCAATAGAGAGGCGGTCGAAATGACAGCAATAACTCTTTCCCCCCCGGGAGATGAAGCGCCGCCGGAAGCAAGGCGCTGATTACGTTCCCCCATCGCCATATACGGTAAAGGCGGCATTGACCAAAGGTGATGTATTCACTAGGCTTTCCGCAATCGTGTTCGGTCTGGGCAACATCGTTCGCAAGCAGTATGTCAAGGGCATTGCCATGCTGGCTTTGGAAGTCGCATTCTTTGTGTACCTGTTCACCAGCGGCATCGGATACCTGTCCAAGATTCCGAGCCTAGGAGAAAACAAGGGCGGCAAGAAGCTCGTTGACGGCTTCTGGGAGTACGTCGAACCTGATCGTTCCGTGGTCATTCTGCTGTATGGCGTGTGCTCCATCGTGATTTGCGTCGCCTTCGTAGGGCTGTGGATCCTATCCGTGCGCGCTGCCTACAAGTCCCAGGTCCAGATGCAGGAGAACGGCAAGGCCCCGAGCTTCATGGACGATGTGCATGAATTGCTCGACGCCAAGGCGCACCTGTTGCTGATGTTCCTGCCTACGCTGGGTATTGCGGTCTTCACCGTGCTGCCGTTGATCTTCATGATCTCCATGGCATTCACCAGCTATGACCATAAGAATCTGGTTCTTTTCGATTGGGTCGGCCTGAAGAACTTCGCCACCGTATTCTCCAACAGCGGCGGCACCGTCAATGCCGGACTGTTCGTCCGAGTGCTGATCTGGACCTTGGTGTGGGCGTTCTTCGCCACGTTCCTGAACTTCTTCCTCGGCATGTTCGTGGCCATGATCATCAACCGCAAGACCACTCGCGGCAAGGGCTTCTGGCGTGCATGCTTCTCCATGTCGATCGCCGTGCCGCAATTCGTGTCCTTGCTGGTCATGCACACCATGCTCCAGCCGCAGGGCGCGGTCAATCGCATGTTGCAGACATGGGGCTGGATTACTGATCCACTGCCGTTCTTCACGAACGCCACGTGGGCCCGCGTCACCGTCATCGTCATCAATCTGTGGGTCGGTATCCCGTACACCATCATGCAGATTACCGGCATTCTGCAGAACATTCCGGCCGACCAGTACGAGGCCGCAAAGATCGACGGCGCCAACTGGTGGCAGATCTTCACGAAGATCACCATGCCGTATATCATCTTCGTGCTCACTCCGTACCTGATCACCACCTTCACCGGTAACGTGAACAACTTCAACGTGATCTACCTGTTGTCCGCCGGCGATCCGACGCCGCTGGGCGACTCCGCCGGCAAGACCGACCTGTTGATCACCTGGCTGTACAAGCTGACCGTCGACAAGCAGGACTACAACCTGGGTGCCGTCATCGGCATCATGACCTTCGTCGTGCTGGCCGTGGTCTCGCTGATCACCTACCGCAATTCCGGCTCCTACAAGAATGAGGAGGCATTCCGATGAGCAACAAGCACTCCGTAGCCGAAGTCGAAAGCCACGGCCTTTTGCACGACCAGAAGAAGCGCCGCATCGTCGGCGACATCGCGGCCCATCTGTTCCTGGCGGTACTGGCGGTCATCTGGCTCGTTCCGATCGTGTGGGTGTTCGCGGAATCGTTCAATAAGAACACCGCACCGTATACCAGCAGCTTCTTCCCGAAGGAATGGACGCTCGAGAACTATAAGGTGCTGTTCACCGACCGTAACGTGCTGAACTTCCCGAAGATGTTCACGACCACGTTCATCATCGCGTGCTTCACCTGCGTCATCTCGGTGATCTTTGTCTTGTCCGTGGCGTACTGCATGAGCCGCATGCGTTTCCGCGTGCGTAAGACCTTCATGAACGTCGTGCTGATTTTGGGCATGTTCCCGAGCATCATGGCCGTCACCGCCATCTACTTCATTCTCAAGGCCATGGGCCTGGCCGATGGCAACATGACGATCGTCGCCCTGATTCTGGTCTACTCGGCCGGTACCGGCGCGGGCTTCTACGTGATGAAGGGCTATATGGACACCATTCCGACCTCGCTTGACGAGGCTGCGCTGCTTGACGGCTGCACCCGGTTCCAGGTGTTCTACAAGATCATCATCCCGATCTGCAAGCCCATGATCGTCTATCAGGCCATCATCGGCTTCTTGGGTCCGTGGCTCGACTTCGTCATGGCCAAGGTGATCTGCCGCACGCAGTCCAACTACACCGTGGCATTGGGCCTGTGGCTCATGCTGCAGAAGGAATACATCCAGAACTGGTATGCCCGCTTCGCGGCGGCTGCGGTCGTGATCTCCATTCCGATTGCCATCCTGTTCATCTTGATGCAGCGCTTCTACCAGGAATCCATGGCGGGTTCCGTGAAGGGATGATGTAATGACGCTCGTAACCAGCTACGAACAGCCGAATACGAGCGTCGCCGAACCGTTCCCGCTGTGTCTGGAACGGCAACTGGGTGCCGTGGTTTCGCCTGCCGGCACCCAGTTCGCTCTCTGGGCGCCTACGGCCGATAAGGTGACGCTGAGGCTGTTTACACACGGCTCCATGGGTGAACGCGGCGACGCGTTGATTGGGCAATACCCGATGCGTCCGCAGACGGATGGTTCATGGGTCTATGATTTTGCGGACAACAAGCATGGCGTCTACTACGATTTTTTGATTCACCGTGAATGCGGATCGATTGATCGTGTCGCGGATCCATGGGCTCGTGCGGCCGGCGTGAACGGCCGGCGCAGCATGGTGGTCGACCTGCCCCGCACCGACCCCGAGGGGTGGGATCATGACCATATGCCTGAAATACCGCTGTCGCAGACGATCGTGTGGGAGACGCACGTCGGAGACTTCAGCAATGATCCGGCGGGCGGTTTTCCGGAATCCCATCGCGGCAAGTATCTTGCCTTCACCGATGCCGACACTTCCTTGGACGGCCATCCCGATTTTCCGACGGGTATCGCCTATCTGAAACGACTCGGCGTCACGGCGGTGCAGCTGATGCCGTTGCACGACTATGGTTCCGTAGACGAAACCACCTGCAATCGTTATAACTGGGGTTATGATCCGGTTAACTACAACGTTCCGGAAGGCTCGTACGCGACCAATCCGTATGACGGGGCCGTGCGCATCCGTGAGTGCAAGCAGATGGTGCAGGCGTTGCATGACGCCGGCTTCAAAGTGATCATGGATGTGGTCTATAACCACATGTTCTCACCCGACAACTGGTTCGAGCGGTCCGTGCCGGAATACTTCCTGCGCCGCAAACCGAACGGGGCGCTTGCCAACGGTTCCAGCTGCGGTTGCGACATGGCCACCGAACGCGCGATGTTTCGCCGTTTCGTAGTGGAATCCGTGACATACTGGGCGCGCGAATACCACATCGACGGGTTCCGGTTCGATCTGATGGGGCTGATCGACGTCGACACCATGAACGCCGTGCGTGCCGCCTTGGATGAGATTCCGGAGCGTGGCAGGGACATCATCATGTACGGCGAACCGTGGGCTGCCGGAGCATCCGCGCCGTTGCCGGGTACCGTGCTGGCCGACAAGAAAGGCCTACGATTGCTGGACAAGCGTATCGGGCACTTCTGCGACACTACGCGCGACACCATCAAAGGCCATGTATTCTATTCGAACCGTCCGGGCTTCGTGAACGGCGGCGAGCATGCCGCCGCGCGCAAGATTCGCCAAGCGGTGAATGCGTGGCGTACCTCGCCGCGGCCGGAGGGTGAGGCAGGGCAGATCGTGCAGTACGTTTCAGCGCATGACGATCTGACGTTGTGGGACAAGCTGTGTGCGAGCATACGCGGTGAGGCCGCGGCAGCCGTGGCTGCCTCAAATGGCTCCGACAGGGTCGAGTCATCTGCCGTTGCCAGAGCGGCCGTCACCTCCGGTATCTACGACGCGCGTCCCTTGAATGAAGAGGAGCGCGTCGCGGTACGGCGCATCATGGCGGCGAATCGTATGGCGGCCGGCATCATATTGACCTCCGCAGGTCTGCCGCTCATGCTCTCCGGCGAAGAGTTCGCACGCACCAAATATGGCAATGAGGATTCCTATGATTCCTCCCACGAACTCAACTGGCTCGACTGGAATCATGCCTACCAGATGCGCGACATGATTGACTATTATGCCCGTCTGATCGCATTGCGCAAGGAGAATCCCGACTGGTTCGATGCGCAACGCAGCATCGTCACCACGCCGGGGGACGAGCTGGTATTCCGTGTCAACGGGTATGCGGTTTTCGCCAATCCCGAGGATACGCCGATCGCCATCAATGTCGCGGACATCGCGGTTGCGGGAGACGGGTGGAGCAACAAGCAGTGGTGCGCCGTGCTGAGTTCCGGCCAGATGGGCGTCACGATCGATGCAGGTGATGGTGACTATATCGTGGTGCCGCCGCATACGTTTGCAATCTGGCAGCTCCGCTGAAATGGTCTCCATGACGAAAGGACGGATTATGAACGATGCGGCGTTGATGCCAAGGATGCCACGTTATCAAGTGGTGTTCTTCGATCTGTATGGAACGCTGATCGATATTCGCACCGACGAACGGTCCGAAACCGCCTGGCAGGCGTTGTATGAGAAGTTGCGGGGATTCGGCGTCGAATACGAATCGGTGGAAGCGTTGCGTGGCCGCTTTGCGCAACTCGAGGCGGGTGAGATGCTGCGCCAAGCCAATCGCAGTACCGTGCGGGACGATTGGAGGGAGTTCGATATTCTCCCGGTCTATCGTTCGCTGCTCATCGACCAAGCCGACGAGGTTGAACGGATTCTGCCACTCCCGCAGGCGGCGGCACAGGCGGCTTGGGCGTTCCGTCAGGGCAGTACCGGCATGATCCGACTCTACCAAGGTGCGCTCGATATGATCGGGCGACTGCGGGAAGCAGGCGTGGGAGTGGTGCTGCTGAGCAATGCGCAATCTTGCTATACCCGACCTGAGTTGGAGATGACGGGGCTCGCCGATGTGCTTGACGATGTGATCATCTCCAGCGAGGAGGGCATGCGCAAGCCCGCGCGCGACTTGTACATGTCAGCGCTCGACCGCGAGCTCGTCACCGCCGAACGGTCACTCATGGTCGGCAACGACGAGACCAACGACATCATCGGCGCAGCCGCGGCCGGCATCGACGGCGCGTATTTCCGTACGGAAATATCACCGACGCATGATCCGGTCGTTTCGCGTCATGCGGTATGTTCGTTCACAGGAGCGGACTATGACGGGTTGCTTGACTACGTGCTGAACACCTGAGGAGGATGGTCATGGAAGGATACGCCGAGCACGGCGAAGGAAACGATAGCACCGAGCAGATCGGTTTCGGCGGTTCGCGCAGGCGGCGCCGCGGGCGCGGCCTGACCACGTTCGGGCTTAAGACGATCGGCGGTTTCTTCCTGTTCCTTTCCGCGGCAAGTACCACGCTCGTGCCGTTGCTGTTCGGCTCGAACACGAACGATATGGGTTCGTTGACCGCGATGGTGCTATGCGAAGTGGTGTCGTGGTGTGCGGTGCCGATGTACGCTTGGCTGCTGGTGCGAGGGTATGAGCACACGCATAGCCGGGTGATATATGGCATGGAGCTGTTCGTGCTGGCGTTGGTCTGCGAAGTGCCGTATGACATGGCCACGTCGGGGCGTGCGTTCGACTTGGGTTCGCAGAATCCCGTGTTTGGTCTGTTCATAGCATTGGCGGTGCTTGCCTTGATGGATTGGATTGCTGAACGCTATCAGGGCGCTATGCGTTGGATTCTTTCCGTCGTGATGGTGCTGATCGGTCTGCTCTGGGACTTGCTGTTGCGCGTCGGATTGCGTCAGCACCTGATGAGCCTAGGAGCGGTGACGCTTGGTTTCGTGTTGATTTTCACCCTCATGCGCAAATATGAGAACACGATGATGCTCACTGCCGGCCTGTTCGGTGCGGTGATGATGATTGCTCCGGGTTTCGGTGTGCTGTTCACTCATTTCCATAACGGCAAACTCGGCTATAGGCATGCGTGGGACAAGTGGGTGTTCTATGCGTTATACCCGGTCTTGCTGCTGGTGTGTGCGTTGGCGGCATGATCTGTATGTAATTTCGATTCGTAAGGATTGCAAGAATGCTGGTTCGTTTTTGACAACGTTCGCAGTATGATGGAATCAGTATCAAGAGGGGCATCGTCGCCATCATGCGTCCATGACGGGCGTGGCGGCAATGCCGCAAGTCGCAAAGGGGCCGACATGGATAAGGCTGGCATTCGTGAGGTGGCCAAAGCCGCGGGAGTATCGATTTCGACAGTCTCTCGCGCGTTCACGCGTCCCGAGCTCGTTTCCGAGCGCACCAGGCGCAAGGTATTGGAAACGGCCGATAAGTTGGACTTCAACATTTCCCGTTCCGCGACCTCGCTGAAATCCGGGCAGACGTACCGTGTGGCCTTGCTCATGAACGCGGAGATCACCAGCTGGTTCAACACCGAAGTGTTTGCAGGCATCAATGCCGTGATGCATGAAGCCGGCTACGACATTTCCTTGTTCCAGCACATCGATACGGCCGAGAACCGCCGTGATTTCTTCACCAACCTGCCGGTACGCCGTAACGTCGACGCCGTGTTCGTGGCGTCGTTCGCCATCGAGCCGCAGGAAGTCGAGCAGCTCAAGCGGATCCATGTGCCGATCATCGGTATCAATACTCCCTCCGCGGCCGGTTTTGACGCAAGCATCAGTATCGATGACGAGGCCGGTATGTTCACCGCCGCACAGCATCTGATCAGTCTGGGACACAAAAACCTGATATACGTGTGCTCCGAGGCGATTGATTCGATCAATTCCTCCATTGACGCCCGAGGGCAGGGCTTCGTTCGCGCCTGCAAGATGGCCGAGGCCACGCATCAGTTCACATGGCAGGTGCTTGCCGTTCCGCGTGGCAAGACATTTGCGGATTCGGCGCTGACGGCATTGCTGGCGCTGGACGAGTTCCCCGACGCGATTTGCTGTCAGACCGATATGATGGCCATCCCATTGGTACTGAAGCTTGATCGTTATGGGCATCGTACGCCACGTGACTTTTCGATTATCGGATTCGATGATTCGCCGTACGCCGATACGGTGAACTTGACCACCATGCGTCAGGATCCGTTTGCCATGGGGCGTCTTGCCGCGCATAAGGCCATGAAGCTCATCGCAGGCGAGAGCGTGGAAACCCCGCATGAAGTGGTTCGCGCCCAATTGGTGCTGCGCGGCACCGATTCCGTGTATGGTGGCGATCAGTAGTCCTTCTCCTTATCCATTCCATCGCGTGTACTCACGTGTCTTGGATCGGATTCATGGTTTTCCCAATCTACCGACGCTGAGGTCTCTCTTAGCGTCGGTAGATTGGGAAAACCATGAATCCGATCCAAGAAAAGACAGGTGTATCATCATCGGTTTCGCGTAAGACGGGGCCTACTGGCATCGCGGTCTCGATTCGAAGGAATGGCCGATAGCGGGTGAGCGGTAGCCGATTCTTGTAGTATCGGGCGTAGCTCTAGAGAGAGGGACCGGAAGATGGACGATGAAATGAATGGGGCAACGTTTCCCACGAAGGCGGATCGCCTATTCGGGCCGAATCCGAGTGGGCTGGATGAATCGCCTCACGGCATGATGGTGCTGGTGATTGTCGGCATGATCGTCGGCCTGTTGTCCGGCATGTTCGGCATCGGCGGCGGTACGGTGATCGTGCCCGCACTGGTGTGGCTCGGACTGTCGCAACGCCACGCGGCGGCGACCTCCATGCTGGCGATCGTACCGACGTCGATTTCCGGCGTGATCTCCTACGCGCACAATGGCAACGTCGACTGGGTCGCGGCCGTGCTGCTGTTCGTTGGCATGTTCGCCGGCGGACAGTTTGGTAGCTGGCTGTTGTCGCGGTTGCCGGAACTCGTACTGCGGTGGGTGTTCGTGGTGTTTCTGATATTCGTAACCGCCAATCAGGTGATTTTTACGCCGTCGCGGGACCAACGGATTTTCATGAGTGTGGCGACGGGCATCGGGCTGGTGCTGCTGGGCGTGATCATCGGCACTTTGGCCGGGTTGCTGGGTATCGGCGGCGGCGCACTGGCCGTGCCGGCATTGTCGATACTGTTCGGGGCATCCGATCTGATCGCGCGCGGTACTTCGCTGCTTGCCATGTTCCCGAACTCGATCACCACCAGCGTGGCGAATATGAAACGTAAGTTGGTGCACATCAAGGCCGGGCTGATCATCGGCGTCATAGCTGCGCTGACCACACCTTTCGGCACATGGGTCGCCGGAGCGGTCTCGCCGCGTGCCGGAGCCATCATGTTCGCGGCCTATCTGTGCGTGTTATTGGTCCGCAGCTTCTTCGTGGCCGTCAAAGCCACTCGTGCGGCTCATGGTTCCCGCGCATAGTTTCGGTCAATGCCGGTCAGAAGACCTGCGCCAAGATCGGTTGGCGAGGTCGGGCATCCGTCCGTGAAACACCCATATCTACAGTAAAGGCGTAGTTCGTGGCTTTGCGGTCGAGCCGCGTACCTGTAGTTGAACCGGGAACGTCTCGAACGGTTTGGAGACGGGTCGTCCTTCAATCAGATCCAGCGCTTTCCTTGCGGCTGCGACGGCCATATCATGCGGCCGTTTACGACATCGATACCAAGGCACTGGAAACCGACTACTCCACCGCCTCCGTGCATGAGGATGAAAACGGTAAGGTCAAATACGTCGACTCCGTCATCAACACCGGCAACATCTATTACAACAAGACCCTATGGAAGGAAGCCGGACTGACCGATGCCGACATCCCTACCACATGGGACGAGTTTATCCAAGTCGCCCAGAAGCTCACCAAGACCGACGGCGGCAAAATGACCCAAGCCGGCTTCAATTTCAACGGCGACGCCTACAGCGCCATCTATCAGGGCCTGAACTATCAAAAGGGCGAGTTGCTGTTCAGCTCCGATGGCAAGAAAGCCAACTACGACAATGACGTGACCAAGGAGAATATGCAGTTCCTCAAGGACCTGTATGACAAGTACAAGGTCGGATCCGTCGATTTCGGCAATGACTACACCCAAAGTTTCGGCAACGGACAGTCCGCCATGATTTACGCATGGGGGCACATGGAAGGCACTCTCAAGGAGAAGTACCCGGACATCGATTACGGTGTCTTCGCCACTCCGACCTTCCCCGCTAAGGTCACCCTTCAGAAGGACGAAGACATCCTCGCCAAGCCGATCATGGCCGCCATCCAACCGCGCGTCGATCGCCTGATCTGGCCGGGACCGGCACCGTCCACCGTCGAATCCAGCGGCACCACCGCCTTCCAGAACGTCTTCCAGAATGGCATGTCCATCGATAAGGCGCTTAAGGAAGCACAGACTCAGATGGATACCGACATGAAGAGTTCCGATTTCACGTCGATGGAAAGCAAATACACCTACTTCGACGAGCACAAGTAACCGTCGACAGTCCGCTTCCTCTCCATTCCCCCCCCCCATCCAACCCATAGCCGCGGCACGGTTTCATCTCCTCCGCGCCGCGGCTGTCTTTTCTCACAAACGGCATAGGTCGGCATGGCGCGCCGACATGCCGACCTGATTCAACTCAATAAAGAGGCGAGATTCAATGAAGAACAAGAACGGTGAATCTCTACTGTCAAGGATTTTCACCCTACGCAACATGGCGGTCACCTTCTTGGTGGTCTACTTCGCCGTATTCCCGGCCCGCCTTCGGTCATGACGAGAATCTGCACATATGCCTGCAGATTCTCGTCATGACCGAAGGCGGGCCGGGAACATCGACCTACACCATCAGCTATCTCATCTTCGATCAGGCATTCCAGAAATATAACTTCGGAGTCGCGTCGGCGCAGGCGGTCATCCTCTTCCTTTTTACCGGCGTGCTGACCCTCATCATGTTCAAGATTTCGGGAGATTCGGAGGACCTGGCATGAAAAATCGCAGAATCGGCGGCATCATCCTCACGGCGTTATTGTTCGCCGTCGCCCTGATCACCATGATGATCCCATGGGCCGTAACCATCATCCCGCAGTACGAGATGTTCACCAACTGGGGTTTGCAAGACACCTACACGTCCCTCGTGTTGCCCGGCATGATAAGCGCGTTCGGCATCTTCCTGTTCCGCCAATCCATCGCCGGCATCGCGACTGGCAGTGGCAAGTAAAGTGGGAAACACCATGACAAGCAACGTATTCATCGACTATGTACGCAATGCACGACCGTGCATGCGCGACGCGACAGTCCTACAGGGCGAGCATTGGAGGATCGGCATCCTCACCGAATCCCTCATTCGGCTCGAATGGTCCGATTCAGGCGAGTTTGAGGATCGGTTGACACAGATGGCCGTCAATCGCGACTTTGGAGCCGATCCGGAATTCACCGTAACGCATCGTAACGGGGCTGCTCATCGTCGATACCCCTGCACTCTACCTGACCTACGACGGCAAACCGTTCAGCAAGGAAGGGCTGAGCATCGTCGTCAAAGGCGTCTCCGATACTCAGTTCAATACTTGGCATTACGGCGATGCGCCTCTGCACAATCTCAAAGGTACCGCGCGTACACTCGACGAGGCTGATGGCGAAATCGCGTTGGATGACGGTGTACTCTCACATGACGGTTGGGCTGTGATCGATGATTCCGGATCGAACGTCATCGTCGAGGCCTATGAAGTCGACGGCAAGACGAATCCGCTCGGCACTTGGGTTAGGCCAAGAGATCATGCGGAAACCGACATCTATTTCTTCGGATACGGGCGTCGTTACATCGAAGCTGTGCAGGACTTCTATACGCTGGCTGGACCGACCCCGTTGCTGCCGCGCTATGCGCTTGGCAACTGGTGGAGTCGCTACTACCGTTACACGCAGACGGAATACCTGGAACTGATGGATCGTTTCAAGAATGAGGGTATCCCGTTCACCACGTCGGTCATCGATATGGATTGGCATCGTGTCGATGACGTGAATCCGAAATATGGTTCCGGCTGGACCGGCTATTCGTGGAACAGTCAGCTATTCCCGGATCATTGTGCATTTCTACGCAGTCTGCACGAACGCGGGCTGAAGGCCACATTGAACGTGCATCCGCGCGACGGCATACGTGCGTACGAGGACGATTACGAAACGGTCGCCAAACGTGTCGGCATTGACCCCACGACCGGGGAGGCTGCGGAATTCGACCTGACCAATCCGGACTTCGTCGATGCATATCTTGACATGCATCACCGTATGGAAGATGAGGGCGTCGACTTCTGGTGGCTCGACTGGCAACAGGGCGGTGTGACCCGACAGCCGGGACTTGACCCGCTGTGGGTGCTCAATCACATGCACTATCTGGATTCCGGGCGCGACGGCCGCTGGCCATTGACCTTCTCCCGTTACGCCGGTCCCGGTTCGCATCGCTATCCGGTAGGCTTCTCCGGCGACACCATCGTCACATGGGAGTCATTGCAATTCCAGCCATATTTCACCGCGACCGCATCGAACATCGGCTATGGCTGGTGGAGTCATGACATCGGTGGGCATATGTGTGGCTACCGTAATGAACATCTGGAGGCCCGTTGGTACCAGTTGGGCACATTCAGCCCGATTAACCGCCTGCATTCAAGCAGCTCGCCGTTCACCGGCAAGGAGCCATGGAATTTTTCCGGCGATGTGCATGCGGCCATGGTCGCCTCACTGAGACTGCGCCATATGCTGCTGCCGTACTTGTACACGATGAACTATCGTGCGGCGCTTGACGGACGGCCGCTGGTTGAACCGATGTATTGGAGCGAACCGAACAATCCGCAAGCCTACGAAGTGCCAGACGAATTCCGATTCGGTACCGAACTGCTGGTGGCACCCATCGTGACCGATGACGATCCGACGGCACAGCGTGGCAGGACTGAAGCATGGTTGCCGCAAGGCGAATGGTACGACTTCTTCGATGGACGGCGCTATGTCTCCGATAACGCGTCCGGGCGGCGACTTGAAGTGTGGCGCGCGCTTGACCGCACACCTGTGTTCGCTAAAGCGGGTGGCATCATTCCGTTGCAGGAACTTGCAACCGGTGACGATGTCAACGACCTTCGCAATCCCTCGGTCCTGCACGTGCTGGTTTTCCCCGGTGCGGACGGAACTTTCACGTTGCGTGAGGATGACGGAATCGTATCCTGCGCGAGACGTGCGCACATCGCGGATACGATGATGACGTTCGATTGGCGTGCCGACATTGCTGATAGTGCCAAGGATGGTGACGCTACCGGATCAGGCGGCAGTAGGTTCGAGATTTCACCGGTTGACGGAGCCGTCGAATCCGTGCCGGAACGACGCGATTGGACGATTGTGTTCCGTGGCGTCTCGCCGGTTGGGACCGGCGAACTGCAGATTACCATCAACGGCATCGCCTGCGAGACGGCTGAGATTGCATACGATGAACAGACGCTGAGCCTGTCCGTCGCCGTACGTGACGTGCCTTCAACTGCTCGGCTGAGTGTCATCGTTCCAAAAGGTTTGTCCGTCGCGGATAATCCGATTGACAAGGATGTACTTGATGCGCTGCTACATGCACAGATGCCGTATATCACCAAAGAGCATGCGTTACAGGCAATCCGAGAACAAGGCGTCCGAGCGGTTGGCACCTTGCGCACGCTTGACGGCAAACCACGCTTCAGCAAGGAACCGTTCGTCGCATACGGCATGCCCGACGCGGTAAACGGCGTCTTGGAGGAGATTCTATTGCGTAGCTGATAAGCATGCTAGGGGGCATCCGCCATATGCGATGAATCAGCGGTCGATATCATATAAGCGAGTCAACGGGTCTGCGACTTCCTCATAACAGGGGAGTCACAGACCCGTTTTGTGATGGTAGGGAAGTTATTCACTTTGGCAGGCTCAGAATTCATCTGCCGTTAGGGTGCGAATTGAACTGCGTTGGTTTTGCATGCTTAGCGTGGGTGATGGAAACGCAAGATTCCGCAACATTAAGGCGCGGAAAGGTTCCGCGTGCAGAAGAAAGAAGAACACATGGGCAAGCACAAGGCTCTTCAGGGCGCCATCGCGGCGTTCGCCTCCGTCGCCACGCTCGGCGCGCTCGCCGTACCGGCGCTCGCTGACAGCGCATCCACCTACAGTCCGAACGGCAAATCCGTGGCCGAACTGGCCCAGCACGGCGGCGCACAACGCATCGCAGCAATCGGCAACAAGTCCGCCAAGAATGTCGTCCTGTTCATCGGCGACGGCATGGGCGACTCCGAAATCACCGTGGCGCGCAACTATCTCAAGGGTGTCAACGGCCATTTCGACGGTCTTGACGCGGTAGGTCAGCCCGGTGCGCTCGACGACGTGGAAGCCGGCACCGGACAGTACACGACCTTCTCGCTCGGTTCCAACAGCTCCGACAGCGCCGTCGGCAAGGACGGTAAGGGCAATCTGAACGCCAATTCGAATCCCGGCAAGATTACCGCAGTCACCGACTCCTCCGCATCCGGTTCTGCTTGGGCAACCGGTACCAAGACCTACAACAACGCGGTGGATGTCGACGTGTATGGCAATCCACAGCTCAATCTGTTCGAACTCGCCAAGGCTGCAGGCAAGGCGACCGGCAACGTGACCACCGCGGAAATCCAGGACGCCACTCCGGCCGTACTGGAATCACATTCCTCCGAGCGTGGTTGCTACGGTCCGCAGGGCAAGACCGATGGTTCCTCTAATGATGCTGCGAAGCGTTGCCTCGTGAACCAGCTTAAGGAGAACGGCGGCATCGGCTCCATCTCCGAGCAGCTGCTCGACACCCGCGCCGACGTGACTATCGGCGGCGGTTCCAAGTACTTCCGCCAGACCGTACAGGGCGGCGAATATGCGGGTAAGACCGTGTGGGAACAGGCCAAGGAGATGGGCTACCAGACCGTCGAAAACGATCCGGAGGCCATGAACGCGCTTGAATACAAGGAGGGCCAGCCGGTACTCGCGCTGATGAGCGATGGCAATATGCCGACCAAGTTCAACGCGTCGAAGGCGACCGCCAAGGATCCGTCCAAGGACGCCAATCCGACCGTGTGCACCGTGAACGATCAGTGGCTCGGCAACCAGGGCTCCTCGCTCAAGGACATGTCCAAGAAGGCACTCGAACTGCTCAATGCCAATCCGGCCAGCCAATCCAACGGTTTCTTCCTGCAGATCGAGGGCGCTTCGATCGACAAGCAGGATCATGCCGGCAACGCCTGTGGACAGATCGGTGAGACCGATGACTTCGATCAGGCCATCTCCTACGTGCTGCAGAACGTTGATCTTTCCGACACGCTCGTGATCGTCACCGCCGACCACGCCCACACCTCGCAGATTCTCAACGCTCAGCCGGCCTATGCGCTCTCCACCGTGCTCAAGACCGCCGACGGCAACAACATGGTCGTCTCCTACGGCACCGCTCAGGAGGACTCCCGAGATGAGGAAGGCGGCTACAACGGTGGTGACATGGAACACACCGGCACCCAGCTGCGCATAGCGGCATCTGGTCCGGGCGCCCAGCGTGTGATCGGCTTGACCGATCAGACCGACAACTTCTACACCATCGCCGGCGCGCTCGGCCTGGCCACCACCACCGACCAGCAGAAGGCATTGTCCGACAACGCCGAAGTCAAGGTCGCCACCGAAAACGGCTCGTATGCCGCCGACGCGACGGGCTTCAACGGTGATGCCGTACTCAGCTATGAGCTGAAGGACAAATCGGGCAATGTGATCGCCGCTTCCGACTCCACCACTCCGCTCTCCGGTGTGCGAGTCAAGACCGCGCAGACCACCGCGATCGCACTCGACAAGGTGGCCGAAGGCAACGAATATACGCTTACCGTCACCGGACGCCAGTCCGGCAAGAGCGTGACCGTCGACTTCCAGGCTCCGGCCGCCGGTTCTTCCGACAAGAATGCCGACAAGAATGCCGACAAGAACGGTGTGATCGCTTCCGGCAAGGTCAACAACAATCCGAAGGCCGACGGCTCGCCGCTCGGTGAGACCGGTACCGCGGTGGCCGTCGTCGCGATCGCCGTGGCCATGTTGGCCGCCATTGCGATGATCATCAAGACCGTGAAGATCACCCGCTGATCCGGGTCGTCCATCCTTTTCCCAAACTACCGACGCTTGGTGCCCTCTAAGCGTCGGTAGTTTGGGTTGTTTTTCAATCTGCCGACGGTGAGGTGGTCGTCAGGGTCGGTAGTTTGGGTTGTTTTTTCAATCTGCCGACGGTGAGATGAGCATGGGCGTCGGTAGATTGAGGGGACCGACAAAGTTGAGCGAAGGTGGCTCAAGAATTTTTGTGGATTCGGGAATAAAAAGTTGCGTTCAAAAGTTGAGTGGTGTAGGCTCAAGTTTTGGAAAGCACGAGAGACGGCAATCCGGAACTCGAGCGAAGAACGAAAGAACGTATAGCGAACCTAATCTGCAAAGGAGATAAGTTATGGGACGCGCAGTTGGCATCGATTTGGGTACTACCAATTCCTGCATCGCAACTCTTGAAGGTGGCCAGCCCACCGTTATCGTGAACGCCGAGGGCGCTCGCACCACTCCGTCGGTCGTGGCATTCAGCAAGTCCGGCGAGATTCTGGTCGGCGAGGTCGCCAAGCGTCAGGCCGTGACCAACGTCGATCGCACCATCAGCTCCGTCAAGCGCCACATGGGCACTGACTGGACCGTTGAGATCGACGGCAAGAAGTGGACTCCGCAGGAGATTTCCGCACAGGTGCTGATGAAGCTCAAGCGCGACGCCGAAGCCTACCTGGGCGAGCCGGTCACCGACGCCGTGATCACCTGCCCGGCATACTTCAACGACGCCCAGCGTCAGGCGACCAAGGACGCCGGCACCATCGCTGGCCTGAACGTGCTGCGTATCATCAACGAGCCGACCGCAGCCGCACTGGCCTACGGTCTTGAAAAGGGCAAGGAAGACGAGCGCATCCTGGTCTTCGATCTGGGTGGCGGCACCTTCGATGTGTCTCTGCTGGAAATCGGCAAGGACGATGACGGCTTCTCCACCATTCAGGTGCAGGCCACCAACGGCGACAATCATTTGGGCGGCGACGACTGGGATCAGAAGATCATCGACTGGCTCGTCGGCGAAGTCAAGAACAAGTATGGCGTTGACCTGAGCAAGGACAAGATCGCTCTGCAGCGTCTGAAGGAAGCCGCCGAGCAGGCCAAGAAGGAGCTGAGCTCCTCGACCAGCACCAGCATTTCCATGCAGTATCTGGCCATGACCCCTGACGGCACTCCGGTGCATCTGGACGAGACCCTGACCCGCGCCCACTTCGAGGAAATGACCTCCGATCTGCTGGGCCGTTGCCGTACTCCGTTCAACAACGTGCTGGCCGACGCCGGCATTGGTGTGAGCGACATCGACCATGTGGTCCTCGTCGGCGGCTCCACTCGTATGCCGGCCGTCAAGGAGCTGGTCAAGGAGCTCACCGGCGGTAAGGAAGCCAATCAGTCCGTGAACCCGGATGAGGTCGTGGCCGTCGGCGCTGCCGTACAGTCCGGCGTCATCAAGGGCGACCGTAAGGACGTGCTGCTCATCGACGTGACCCCGCTGTCCCTCGGCATCGAAACCAAGGGTGGCATCATGACCAAGCTCATCGATCGCAACACCGCCATCCCGACCAAGCGCTCGGAAGTCTTCTCCACCGCGGAAGACAATCAGCCGTCCGTGCTCATCCAGGTCTATCAGGGCGAACGTGAGTTCGCTCGCGATAACAAGCCGCTGGGCACCTTCGAACTGACCGGTATCGCGCCGGCGCCGCGTGGCGTCCCGCAGATCGAGGTCACCTTCGACATCGACGCCAACGGTATCGTGCACGTGTCCGCCAAGGACAAGGGCACTGGCAAGGAGCAGTCCATGACCATCACCGGCGGCTCCGGCCTGCCGAAGGATGAGATCGATCGCATGGTCAAGGAGGCCGAAGCCCACGAGGCCGAAGACAAGAAGCGCAAGGAGGATGCCGAGACCCGTAACCAGGCCGAATCCTTCGCCTACCAGACCGAGAAGCTCGTCAACGATAACAAGGACAAGCTCTCCGACGACGTGGCCAAGGAAGTCACCGACAAGGTCAACGAGCTCAAGGAAGCCCTGAAGGGTGAAGACATCGAGAAGATCAAGACCGCCCAGAGCGAACTGATGACCTCCGCCCAGAAGATCGGTCAGGCCCTCTACGCCCAGCAGGGTGCCGCCGACGCCGCGGGGCGGGCCGGAGCGGGCGCTGCCGGTGCCGCAGGTGCCGGTGCCGCTGACGATGACGTTGTTGACGCCGAAGTCGTGGACGATGACGACAGGGACAACAAGTAATCATGTCCGACTTCAACAAGGACGAGTATCTGAACGATCTGCCTGATATGGACAACCTGTCCGGGCAGACCGCTCCCTCCGGCACCGGCCCGGCGGCGGATGACGCCGCTGCCGGTGCCCCCGAGTCGGCCGCTGCCGATACGGCGGGCGGCCCCGGCCCCGCGGCGTCGCTATGCT
>OAUF01000158.1_pt1 | contig 71748 bp, 102 predicted proteins | sample 1495111 | NCBI WGS metagenome assembly OAUF01 (sample SAMEA2580002, study PRJEB22360) | human gut metagenome | reverse complement strand
TTTTATTTTAGCATAGCAGATTATACTAGCGTATACGGTCCATTGGCTTCTGTTGTAGTTATTATGATATCTTTTTCTCTGATTGCTGAAACAATTTTTATTGGCATGTATATCATGTTTGAAGCTCATATGAAAAGATTAATCATTGAAATGAAAAAAAATAATCATTCTTAAAAAAATAAAAAACGAAGAATATTTTTCCTTCGTTTTTATTTTTTAAATTGACGTTTAAATGCATCAAAAATTGATTCTTTCTTCTTTGAAAGTTTTGATAATTTAGTATATAATTCTTTTTCTTCAGATGAAAGTTTAGTCGGAATCTTAACTTCGATTCTAACCATTTCATCACCATAATTAGTACTACGAAGATCTTTAACGCCCTTACCTTTTAGACGCAGTATTGTTCCTGATTGTGTTCCAGCAGGAATTTTTACTGTAACATCCCCTTGAACAGTTGGAACATCAACTTCACATCCTAATGTAGCATCTACATTAGAAACAGGAATAGTAATATGAATATTTCGCCCTTCACGTTTAAAATGTTCGTGACTTCCTACTTGAATTTCTACAAATAAATCTCCATTAGGTCCACCATTTGCTCCTCGTCCACCTTTGCCAGCTACGCGCAATTGTTGATTAGAATTAATACCAGCTGGTATATCTAATTGTACTGTCACTGTCTTAGTTTCATATCCACGTCCATGACAATGTGGACATTTCTCTTTAACAACTTTTCCAGTTCCATTACAGTCAGGACAAGTAGTTTCAGTTACAAATGTCCCAAATGGTGAACTTTGCTGCTGTTGAACAGTTCCACGTCCACCACAGCGTGAACACGTTTGGACATCATTAGGATTTTTAGCCCCACTACCGTTACAATGAGTACATGGTGCATCATAAGTAACTTTAATATCTTTCTTTACACCATTTACTGCTTCCATGAAACTGATATTTAAACGCATTAAGCGATCATCACCACGACGTGGTCCTGTATTTCTTTGACGTGATCTTCCGCCACCACCAAAGAAAGATCCAAAAATATCTCCTAAATCAACATCTTCAAATCCAAATCCACCAAAACCACCAGCACCACCATTACCAGCACCTTGCTCAAATGCAGCATGACCAAAGCGGTCATAAGTGGCTTTTTTATTAGCATCTGATAATACTTCATAAGCTTCTTGGACTTCTTTGAACTTTTCTTCAGCACCAGGCTCTTTGTTGACATCAGGATGATATTGTTTTGCTTTTTTACGATAAGCTCGTTTGATCTCATCAGCTGAAGCCTGTTTACTTACACCTAAGACTTCATAATAATCTCTTTTATCAGCCATATTTTCACCCTCTTTTTATACTATTTAAAACCAAGGCGGCAAAGCCTTGGCTTTAAATGATTAGTTCTTTTCTTCGAAATCTGCATCAACAACATTATCATCTTGTGCATTTGCTGTACCAGCATTTGCATCACTAGCTCCTGCTCCACCTTGTTGTTGATATGCATATGAAGCCATTTGTTGTGCCATTTGTTCTAATTCAGACATTTTAGCTTCTAATGTAGCCATATCGTTGTTATCTAAAGCTGCCTTTAACTCATCTTTTAATTTTTCAGCAGATTCTTTTTGAGTAGCATCAATTTTGTCACCTTGTTCTGCTAAAGCTTTATCGATTTCATTAATCATTTGTTCAGCTTTATTTCTTGTTTCGATATCTTTACGTTTTTGTTCATCTTCAGCTTTATTAGCTTCAGCTTCTTTAACCATTCTATCAATTTCTTCATCACTTAAACCAGTTGAGTTTTGAATAACGATAGATTGTTCTTTTTGAGATTTTAAATCTTTAGCTTTAACATTTACGATACCATTAACGTCAATGCTGAAAGTTACTTCGATTTGAGGTACACCACGTGGAGCTGGTTCAATACCGTCTAATTTAAATAAACCTAATTGTTTATTATCTTTAGCCATTGATCTTTCACCTTGTAAAACGTTGATATCTACAGCAGGTTGATTATCAGCAGCAGTTGAGAATACTTGAGATTTAGTTGTTGGAATAGTTGTATTTCTTTCAATTAATACTGTCATTACACCACCCATAGTCTCAATACCTAATGATAATGGAGTAACATCTAGTAATAATACATCTTTAACATCACCAGCAATAACCCCACCTTGAATTGCAGCACCCATAGATACTACTTCATCAGGGTTAACAGATTTATTTGGATCTTTTCCTAATAATTTTTTAACTGATTCTTGAACAGCAGGAATACGAGTAGAACCTCCTACTAATAATACTTGATGAATTTCAGTTGGGTCCATACCAGCATCTTTCAATGCTTGACGTACAGGAGTTTCAGTTCTTAAAACTAAATCACGAGTTAATTCATCAAATTTTGCTCTAGTTAATGTTAATTCTAAGTGTAAAGGCCCCGCTGCACCAGCTGAGATGAATGGTAATGAAATTTGTGTTTGCATAGTTCCTGATAAGTCTTTTTTAGCTTTTTCAGCAGCTTCTTTAACACGTTGCATTGCCATTTTATCATTTGATAAATCAACACCTTGATCTTTTTTGAATTCTTCAACAACCCAATTCATGATTTTTTCATCAAAATCATCACCACCAAGTTTATTATCCCCAGCAGTAGCTAATACTTCAAAAGTTCCATCAGCTAAGTCTAAGATAGAAACGTCAAATGTACCTCCACCTAAGTCATATACTAATACTTTTTGTTCTTGATCTAATTTATCTAATCCAAACGCTAAAGCAGCAGCAGTTGGTTCATTGATAATACGTTCTACTTCTAAACCAGCAATTTTACCAGCATCTTTAGTAGCTTGACGTTGTGCATCGTTAAAGTATGCAGGAACTGTAATAACTGCTTGTGTTACAGTTTCACCTAAATATGCTTCAGCTGTTGCTTTTAAGTTTTGTAAGATCATTGCTGAAATTTCTTGTGGTGTATAGTCTTTACCATTTGCATGTTCTTTATGATCAGTACCCATATGACGTTTAACTGACATAATTGTATCTGGATTAGTTACTGCTTGACGTTTAGCAGCTTCACCAACGATAATCTCTCCATTTTTAAATGATACTACTGAAGGAGTTGTTCTGTTTCCTTCTGGATTAGCGATTACTTTAACTTCACCGTTTTCCATAACACTGACACATGAATTTGTTGTACCTAAGTCAATACCAATAATTTTACCCATAATTAAATTCCTCCTATTTATTCACTTACTTTTACTAAAGATGCACGAATAACGCGATCTTTTAACTTATATCCTTTTTGTAACTCTTCAACAATCATATTTGTTTTAAAGTTATCATCTTTTACGGTCATAACTGCTTGATGGAAGTTTGGATCAAACTCTTCACCCTCAGTTTTAATTACTTCAACACCTTGTGACTTTAATACTTCCATCAGTTGGTTATAAATCATTTCATAACCCTTCAAAAAGTTTTTAATTTCATCACTAGGATCAACTACAGCTAACGATCTTTCAAAATTATCTACAACGGGTAATAATTCTTCAATAAATGATTGCATCATAAATTTCATTGCATTAGCATGTTCGTTCTGTAATCTCTTCTTAAGATTTTCCATATCAGCAAACACTTTATAATAATCAGTTTTCCAAGTATTTACTTCATCTTCTAAATTCTTAAGTTGATCTTCAACTGTAATTTCATCTTCTTTTGTTTCAACTGTTTCTTCTGCAGTCTTTTCTGTAGATTCTTCATCTACTACTGTTTCTTTTTCCTTAGCCACTACATTCACCTCTATTCATCGTTTGAATCATCTGATTCGTCAAAGAACGCCTCTTCAATATTCCTTGAAATATACTCTACTAAGGAAACTACTTTTTCATAAGGCATTCTTGTTGGCCCAATTACTGAAATAGATCCCTTGGTTCTCTCTCCTGTTCTAAATGAAGCTGAGATGACCGATACATCCTCAATTTCATTAATCGGTGAATCAGAACCAATTCTTACCGTTACTCCTTCTTCATCAGATAAAGGTTGTAAGGCATTCCATACTTGAGAGTTTTCAAATGCACTAACGATTCTTCTCAATTTATTTACATCATTATACTCAGGCTGGTATAACATATTTTCTTTTCCTGAAAAATATACATTGCTCGAAGCAAACCGAACAAAAGCTTCAAGAAAAGCATTAAATAATTCCTCATGCTCCTTGATTTTAGCTGATAACACCGGTTTTACATCACGTTCTAAACGAAATGCTACCTGATCAATCGGTGTCCCTATCAATAAATCATTCATCACTGCAACACAACTCACCAAATCATCAATTTTATGATTACGGTTTAAATCAAACACCTTGTTTTCAACATAGCCTTGATTCGTAATAATAATCGCAGTAACTCGGTTATCATTCAAAGGAACAATATTGATTTGCTGCAAAGTATCTTCGCTAGAATCTGGTCCCAAGACTACCGATGTTAGATGCGTTAGTTCACTTAACATCTCACAACTTTCATGAATGATTTCATTCAAACCACGATGACGATCGCTAAAAATTTGCGCTACTTGGTTTTTAATCCCTTCATCTAGATCCCGCTTTGCAAGATTATCAACATAGAATCGATATCCTTCAACCGAAGGAACTCGTCCGGAAGATGTATGAGTTTTTTCTAAATAACCATACTCTTCAAGAAAACTCATCTCATTACGAATGGTTGCACTTGAATAAGGCAATTGATATTTTGTCATCAAAGCTTTTGACCCAACTGGTTCAGCCGTTTCAATAAACTCATCAACAATACATTTAAATACTAATAGTTGCCTCGCTGTAAGCATCAGTTTCACCACCCTTAGCACTCATCTTTCCTTTGTGCTAAATACATTATACATCAATAATTAGCACTGTCAACACCTTTGTGCTAAAAAATAAAAAAAGAATTATAAATCCGATTTCTATTTAAAACAACTCTATAATCAATCTAATTCCTTGATAAAATCACAAAAAAACAGCCCTAAGGCTGTTAAATTTTTTCAAAAACACTTGCCGGTTGTTTACAAACTGGACAAATAAAATCTTCAGGCAATTCATCTGCTTCTAAAATAAATCCACAAACAGTACATCTCCAACCATGTTTTGAAGTATCTGCTTGATAACTAGAAGCATTTTTAGGTGTTGTTCCATTTTTCTTATTATGATAATTTGCATAAGTTAATACTTCACCTTCATTAATCACTTTACAATCAATAACATCGCCAACAAACATAATATGTGTTCCAACATCTGTCATTGAAATAACTTTAACACTAAATGAAGCAGCTATTCCTTCGGTGATTTGTTTAATATTTTGACAATCAACTTCATAATCAATCCCATCAAATTTGTTAACATCTTTACCAGACTGAAAACCAAATCTTCTGATAACATCCATATCAATATCATCAAGTAATACCCCAACGTTATAAACACAACTATTTTCAATTAACGATGTAGTATAATTATTTTTATTCAGCGTAATGCAAACTCGTGCCGGCTCTGAAGTAACCTGTACAAAAGTGTTAGCAATACAAGCACTGTCCTTACCATCGCAACTGCTAGATACAACATACAACCCATAACTTAACTTAAAAAATGCTTTATTGTTCATATCCCAACCTCCTTATTAGTAATGATTACTATTTGATTATACATCTTTTATTTCCTATTGTAAACCCAATTTAGAAGATTTAACCGTTCACTATACGATAACTCATCTAATTATCCCCGTTTATAAAAAATCTATTAAGATTTCATTTAATAACTTAATTGATTCACTAGTTGCATGTAAATAATCATTTTCAATTACTAACGTTTTCATCTTCAAATGTTTATCAATAGCAGTTTGATAAACATCAACTGCTCTAAGACCATATCTCTTTTCAAATTCTTTTAAATCTAAGCCTTTCACCAAACGTAATGACATCATTAAATGGTTAAACATCGTTTCTTCTTTAGAATTAATCATCTTTGTGATTGTATTTTGACGACGTAAATAAGCATTTAAATTACGATTATGTTCTATTAAGCAATCATCAATTTTTCCACTGGCTCCTACCCCAATTCCATAATAGTTATCATACTGCCAATAAGCTAGGTTATGAAGTGACTCATATCCAGTTTTCGCAAAATTACTGATTTCATATTTATGGAAACCTATTTGTTCTAAAGATTCCTCTATCAATTGAGTGATTTTCGATTCCACCTCTTCATCAAGCGGTTGATAATTTAGATTTTTCAAGACAGTATGATCTTCTAAAATTAGTGAGTAGTAAGAAATATGCTCGATCGGTAACTGTCTAACCTTAGCTAAATCATTTTTTATATCCGTAATCGTTTGATTAGGCAAACCATACATAAGATCAATTGAAATATTATTAAAACCAATTTTGCGTGCATAATCGATAATCCGCTCAACTTGTATAGTCGTATGCTGGCGATTAATCTTTTTTAAAAGGATATCATTAAATGTTTCAACCCCGATACTTAAACGGCTAACACCACCTCTTTTTAAAATATCTAATTTATAATAATCGATACTTTCTGGATTAACTTCTATGGACACCTCTTTAGTCTCACTACTTATGTATGGTTTAATAATATCCATCAGCCATTCTAATTGTTCATCATTTAAACTGCTCGGTGTTCCACCACCAATATATATAGTCTTTAGCGGCTCTGTAATATTTAAAGCTTGAAGTTCATGCTTTAAAACCGCCAAATAATCATCGGCTTGATGTTCGTTATAAAAAACTTTACAAAAGTCACAATATGCACAAATTTGTTCACAAAAAGGAATATGCAGATATAATGAATTAGTCTTCATTTTCAAAACCAAATTCTTTAGCCAAACCACCTAAAGAAGTTTCCTTATACGCACTATTTAAATCTTTTCCTGTTTCTTTCATCACCCGAACAACCGCATCAAAAGAAACTTTATTTTTTCTCAAGTAACCCAGCTGCTTAGCATACATCGCCGCATCCATTGCTCTAAGTGCACCAAAACCATTACGCTCAATACAAGGAATTTGAACATAGCCGCCTACAGGATCACATGTTAAACCAAGATTATGTTCTAAGCCCATTTCACCAGCATATTGAATCAGATTATTATTAAGTTCTAAAATCCAGCCATAAGCAGCCGCTGCCATTGCACAAGCACTTCCGATTTCTGCCTGACAACCACCATCAGCGCCAGAAATAGTTGCATTTGTTTTAATAACATTGCCAAATATTCCAGCTACTGCTAATGCTTTTATAATCTCTTTTCGAGGAATTTCTAATTGTTTGTAACAATAATATAAGACTGCTGGTAAAACTCCGCTAGCTCCACATGTCGGTGCAGTGACAATACGATGTCCACTGGCATTTTCTTCACTAACCGCATAAGCATAACTACTAACTAATAAGCGATCTCGTTCTCCACTACGACGTGTGTTGATTGCTTGTTGATACATTGATTTAGCAACTCTTTTCAATCCCAGTTTTCCTGGAATAACTCCCGTTGTTGATAATCCAGCTTCAACACAAGCAAACATTGCATTTAGTACTTCAAATAAATAAGCTTTAAAATGCTCATCTTCATACTCGATTGTATAATCATATAAATTGATTCCTTTACGATCACAATATTCTAAAATTTCCGTTAAATTACCATGCGGATATACTTGCTTAGAAGGTTGCAAAGAACTATCATCATACATTAAAGCTCCACCACCTACTGAATAAACTGTAATTTTATCAAGCAATTGATTTTCCCGATATATTTCAAAAATCATCCCATTTGGATGTTTAGGTAATGCTGTATTAACAAAGTGTATCTTAACACTATCTTTACCTAAAGTTTCTTCAATAATGTAATCTGTTAAATGGCCTTTCCCTGTCAATGCTAACGAGCCATGTAGATATACTTCAAAATGTGTAGCCTGAGGATAGGTTTCCTTAACTTTTAATGCCGCTCTTTGTGGTCCCATCGTATGGGACGAAGATGGTCCAACCCCAATTTTATATAACTCTCTTAATGATTCCATAATACCTCCTAAATTCTTACCATAAATAATTCTAAACCCATTTTTTTATCCATTTTACCTGTTTTGATTTCTACATCAAGACGTGATAAATCATCTAAACATTGCAATAATTCATTTAAATCAAAATCTTTTCCTTCTTGACGAACATATTTTAATCGGTAAGGATTAACTCCCAGTATTTTTCCAATTTCTTTATCATTATAACCTTTACGATCCAATAATTTAACTTGGTAAATTAGCCGCATTTGACCCGCTATAAGAACAATCAACTTAATTGGTTCCTCATTTAAAATCATTAGATCATGATAAATCGAAAACATTTTTCTTCGATCTTTTTGAAGAATCGCACTAGTTAATGCAAAAACATTTTCATCCAACGGCTTACTTACCAATTCATCAACAATATCATATGTAATATGTTTGCTGTACAAACATAGTTTTTCCACCTCAAGAGCAACATTATTCAAACTATCTCCTAAACGACTCAATAATAATTCTAATGCATCATCATCGATCGTTGCATCTCGACGTCTGATTGCTTGACGTGTACTGTCTGATAGCTTATAATGATTAACTTTATCTATTTCAAAAAATTGTGCTTGTTTACGTAAATTTTTAACAATTTTTTTACGCTCATCAAAATCTTTACCAACATGATAAATTACAAATATTACTTCTTCACTATTAATTAAACATTTTTCAAAATACTCTAACTCATTATTATCTTTTTTTACTTTCTTTGTCGTTAAAAAATAAGGGTTTTTCAACACAACCATTTTCTTGTCGGTTAAAAAAGGAGGTGTGATCAAATCTTCATAAACTTCTTCTAAACTATCTTCATTAGCCCGATATGTTGAAATATTCATATTATCCTCATTACAATCATATTCTTTTTTTAAAGACTGTAATTTTTGTTCCATCAAAAAACTTTCTTCACCATATATTACAAATATCATTTATCGTTCCTCCAACAGTAATAATTATAGACTATTTAATCATTAAAGTCATTGAAAATATAATTATCATCACCATAATAAACAATCTTCACCATGCCCATTTCATCACTACGATAAACCTTTACTCCATAATCATTTAAGCGGGTAATTACATCATCATGGGGATGACCATAATAATTATCTTTACCACAGCTAATTAGGGCAATTTTAGGTTTTATTGCATTTAAAAAAGCTGCACTAGTCCCCGTATTACTGCCATGGTGGGAAACCTTTAATACATCAATTTTAAGCTCTGGATAATCGTTGATCAACTGTCGTTCTACTGCATTGGATATATCCCCTGTAAATAAATATTTCAACTTATTGATCGTTACCAACAAAACTAATGAACTATCATTATTATCTGTTGATTCAGGTGTTTTCAGTATCTCAATTTCTACCTGCCCAATTTTAAATTCATCTTGGTATGATGTAATAGTATGTCCAATTTCAATTTGATCCGCAAGTGACTGATAAGCTCCACTATGATCAAAATCATCATGAGAAATAAAAACATGATCTAATTTAAACACTCCTACCGAACGTAAATATGGTACTAATGTTAAAGCAGCTAGATCTTTATTTCGCAATCCCCCAGTATCGATTAAAATATTTCCTTGATTATAAGGCTGTTGAATAAAAAAACAATCACCTTGACCTACATCAATCATAACCACTTGACCAAAAGTCTGATAGTATGGTTTAAAATAAAACATGATCACTAAACTTAGCAGTAATAGAATCTCACGGTGAATTCGCTGTTTAATATTTATTTTGACTATTAATTTAAAATAAATATAGTAATATCCTAAAATAAAAAATAAAGATGGTTTAGAAAAATTAATAAAAAAAGAGAAGTCCGTACTAAAAACAACAATATTATCTAGAACTTCAATTACTAGACTAATAACCGGTTTAAAGAAATTACCAAAAATCACATATAACCATAGCAGTTGATATAACACTGAAATCAGTGGTGTTAAAATAATCCCTAAAAACAATGACAGTATATTAATTCGATATTGAATCGAAATAACGATTGGTACGCTAGCTCCATAAACTATCTCATTCAGGTACCTATGATGATTAATCAAAATAATTATTAAATACATAAAATAGGAAAAAACAAAAGATAAATTATAAATAATATATGGATTCATAAATACAAAAAACATAGCAACAAGACTAAAGCAGTCTAATTGATTTAGATACTTTTTAAACAAAGTCATCAAAAGCATTACTAAATACGCCCGCATAAAAGAAATATTATATGGAATAATATACATATACACACCAATTATAATTAGACTGAGGTAATTAATTAAATATTCCGGTAATAAAAAAATTAATACTTTTTTAATCAACCTTCTTAATATATGAATATGTAGTCCTGACAAAGCAAACAAATGAACAATCGACAACTCTGTTAATTGATGATAATAATCATTGATCATTTCATCTCTTATTCCCAAAATAAACATGCTTGCATAACTATTAACTAGCTCTTTACCGTCTATTCGTTTTTGAAGTTTTTGAAAAAGCGTATTATGTTTTTGACTATTTATAAGGCGTAGTAAAGATGCATTATTAGTAATCCCTTGACTATACAAATAGTTACGATAATCAAATGCGTTATCGTTTGTTGCACGACTAATTTCAAAATAATTAACCTCAATTTCTAATTCATCACCAACTTCATAGCCAATAAACTCACCATATACTTTGATCTTTGTTTTTGTTGTTTTCAATACAATGCTCTTTTCATCCCTACTAATTATATACCCGCTTATAATTGGTTCATCGGTCGGCTGAGGCCACCTAATAAACACTAAAAAGAAAATCATAACCAGCCCTATCGTTACAAGTCGCCCCCACCCAAAATGACGAATTATAAAGAACGCATAAATAATTAAGAGCACTAAAAAAACTGGATGAATCAACATGATCAAAACACCTAACAAACATGCTACCGCATAGTAAATCAAATGATATCTTAAAGACATAATAACTCCCTTATTCGCAAATAAGTTTTTTCTCCTATCCCTGATACTTCTTTTATCTCTTCGATGGTAGCAAATGGGTGTTCATTACGATAATCAATAATTTTATCTGCAGTTTTTGGTCCAATTCCCTTAATCGTCATCAATTGTTCTTTTGATGCATGATTTAAAGAAATTAAATTTTTATTTATAGGGATATAAAAAACTGTTTGGCTATCCAAAACAGTTTTTTGATCAAATCCATAAACATTATCAGTATTTAATGCTTTAAATACATCTTCGATTGTTGGTGAAGAATTAAATACTAAAGTTTCATTATACTTACCTTCAACAATTATTTTTACTTGTGGATCTGATTCAATTTCATTTAATGATGTTTCAGGCAATGTAAATGAATAAACAGTTGAGATAATTAAAATAATTAACAAACCAATAATTTCATGTTTTTTCACAATACCTCCACAAAAAAAGACTGTAAAAACAGCCTTATTCATCAATATTTATATTTAAATGTTTATATGCTTCACTCGTTGCAACACGACCGCGAGGAGTTCTCTTTATCAAACCGATTTGAAGAAGATAAGGTTCGTAGACATCTTCTAATGTTTGTGGTTCTTCTCCAATTGAAGCTGCCAGAGATTCCAGACCTACCGGTCCCCCCTTAAAGCGATGAATGATTCCTAACAAGTATTTATGATCCACATCATCTAGTCCTAATTGATCTACTTTAAGACGATCTAAAGCCTCAATCGTCCGCTCTTTACTGATAATTTCTTCACCGTTGAACTGTGCAAAATCTCGAACCCGTCTAAATAATCGATTAGCAATACGCGGTGTTCCGCGGGAACGCATCGCCAAAGCCGATTTAGCGTCATCATCCATTGGCATTGAGTAGACACGACTGGTCCGATCAATAATCGTTTTTAAATCCGTTTCATCGTAATATTCCAGTTTAGAAATAATTCCAAAACGGTCTCGTAATGGTGCTGACAGATCACCAGCTCTAGTTGTTGCTCCAACTAAAGTAAATGGCGGTAAATCAATTCTTACTGAACGTGTTGATGCTTCTTTACCAATCACTACATCAACACAAAAATCTTCCATAGCTGGATAAAGAATTTCTTCAACCACTTTATTTAAACGATGAATTTCATCAATAAATAAAACATCACCCGGTTCCAATGCTGTTAGAATAGCAACTAAATCACCAGTTTTTTCAATACTTGGACCAGTTGTAATTTTGATATTTGTCCCCATCTCATTAGCAATAATCATTGACATCGTTGTCTTTCCTAGTCCAGGAGGCCCGTACAATAACACATGATCTAGTGATTCGTCACGCAGTTTAGCTGCCCCAACAAAAACTTTTAGATTTTCTTTTAAGTTAGTTTGACCAACATATTCATCGAATGATGAAGGACGCAAACTACTATCATCATCAATAACATTTGCATCAAGAATCTCATTCCTTGTCATTTTCTACCTCCTACTTTACTAATAAACTTAAAGCTCTTTTTACATAACCGTTAGTATCTAGTTTTTCATTTAATAGGACTGCCAAAGCTTTATCCACTTCAGATTTTTTATAACCTAGGGCAATTAATACTTCAGCCGCCTCGTCTAAATCATTATTATTTATCAGTGTTGTTGCTGTTGGTGTATTTTTAAACTTACCTTGAAGATCTAAAATAATCTGCTGCGCTGCTTTTGGTCCAATTCCAGGAATTTTCTTTAAATATGCTACATTCCCTGTTTCAATTGCACTTATAATGCTTGTTACATCACCAGTAGCTAAAATTCCTATCGCTGTTTTACAACCAATCCCTTTGACCAGAATTAATTTTAAAAACATTTCTTTTTCTTCACTTGTTTTAAATCCATATAATAATAATGCATCTTCTTTAACTTGTTGGTAAAGAAAAATCTTTATTTCTTTACCTCGTGTATATTCATATGGATTATTGACATATATCAAATAACCAATTCCACTATTTTCTACAACAATATGATCAATATTCATCTCAACTACCGTACCAATTAAGTAACTATACATTCCCTACTCCTTCACATTTACTATTATACAGCACATCGTACTGTTTTTTATCTCAAAATCGTTTCAAACCATTCTCAACAATTATAGCATTGTAAAAGAAAAAAACCAACTAGTATTACTAGCTGGTTACTCATAAAAATCAAATTCAAACTCACCGATAGCAACATTATCACCATCTTGAGCTCCGGCATTTCTAAGTGCATCATCAACACCCATATTACGCATTTTAATCAATAGTCGTTTTAATGAATCATCACTTACTAACGATGTCATTGCCACCATTCTCTCGATCTTCTTGCCAGTAATTTGCCAATTACCATTACCTAAATTATGTAATTCAAATGGTTTATCTTCCTCATCACCCATTGTATAAAGAACAGTATGTTCAACTTCATCTTCCATTGTGAAAGTTGGTGCAGTAGCTAACGCATCAGCAACCGCATATAAAACCTGATCTACACCATCATGAATAATAGCACTAATTGGGAAAATCTTAACATCTTCACCAACCTGTTTTTTAAAACGAACTAAATTTTCTTCAGCCCCATCTTCATCCATTTTATTTGCTACAACGATTTGAGGACGTTCTAATAAACGATATTGATATTCACCAAGTTCTTTATTAATAGTAACATAATCCTCATATGGATCACGGCCATCGACTGCTCCCATATCAACAATATGAACGATTACTCGACAACGTTCAATATGGCGCAAGAATTGATGCCCCAAACCTTTACCTTGAGCCGCTCCCTCAATCAATCCTGGTAAATCAGCCATAACAAAACTACGTCCATCTTTTACTTGAACCACTCCTAAATTAGGAACGATCGTAGTAAAATGATAATCTGCAATTTCCGGGCGTGCTCGTGAAACAACTGATAAGAGTGTTGATTTACCTACTGATGGAAAACCAACCAATCCCACATCCGCCAATAATTTCAATTCACAAATAAGATCGAAATTTTCACCAGGTTCACCACGCTCACAAATTTGTGGTGCAGGATTCCGTGAAGTTGCAAAACGCGCATTTCCGCGACCACCACGGCCACCTTTAGCAATTACAACACGTTGCTTATCTTCGGTTAAATCCGCCATGATCTGCCCAGTTTCTTCATTAAGAATCATTGTTCCAACCGGTACTTTAATGACCGTATCAATAGCATCTTTACCATGCATTTTTTTAGCCATCCCATTTTGACCAGATGGTGCCTTATATAATCGATTATATTTCAAATCTAACAAAGTTGATAATGAGGTCGTCGCTTGAAAAATCACACTTCCACCACGACCGCCATCACCTCCAGCTGGACCACCTTTTGGTACATGGGCCTCACGTCTAAAAGCTACTGTCCCGTCACCGCCTTTTCCAGCTTCAACTCTAATTTTTGCTTTATCAATAAACTGCATATATCCACCTCTTTTCATCTCTTTATTATTATGATACAAATAATCAGTTATTAGTACAAGAAAAAATCCCTTTGCAGGGATTTTAATTATGCAGCTGGGTAAACAGAAACTTGTTTTCTATCTCTACCAAGTCTTTCGAATTTTACAACTCCATCAACTGTAGCAAATAAAGTGTCATCTCCACCTTTTCCTACATTAGTACCTGGATGAACTTTAGTTCCTCTTTGTCTATAAATAATAGACCCTGCAGTACAAAATTGCCCGTCAGATAATTTAGCTCCTAATCTTTTTGATTTAGAATCACGACCATTTTTAGTTGACCCTACCCCTTTTTTAGAAGCGAATAATTGTAAATCTAATTTGAACATCATATGTTACACCTCCACTTTAGATATCTTAATAAATCGACCATAGCTTTCAACCATCGTTTCTAAAGTTACAACAAGTGTCTCTAGCACCACTTGACAAACTTCATCAGTATGATTGACAACTACATTTATATATCCTTCATTAATCTCAATCGTTCCTAAGCCTTTAGCTAAGAATCCTTTTTTTGCAAGCATATTCATTGCTCCAATACCAACAGTAGAAACACCAGCACAAACTAAATCTTTACCATATTCTCCACTGTCAGCGTGACCTGTAATACTAAGATTAACAATTTGATTATTATTTTGTTTTACTAAAACCTTAATCATTTGATTAAGCTTCTGCAGTTTCTTCAGCAGCTTTTTTAGCAGTTTTATTAATTGTATTGATTACTAATTTTGTATAAGGTTGTCTATGACCTTGTTTTTTGTGGTAATGTTTTTTAGCGTTATATTTATAAATAACAACTTTCTTTTCTTTACCTTGTTTTTCAACAGTAGCTTCAACAGTAGCACCTTTTACATAAGGAGCACCTAATTTCATTGTTTTATCGCCTACAGCTAATACTTTATCAAAAACAACTTTTTCTCCTGCTTCAACATCTAATTTTTCTACAAAGATAGTATCTCCGGCTTCAACTTTTAATTGTTTTCCACCTGTTTCAATAATTGCGTACATATCGCACCTCCTATAATATTCTAAGACTCGCCAACCAAGGCAGCATTGCTTTAATACCTTTTATGTGCGGTTGTAGCTAGAGGTCTACAACATATGCATTATATTATTTTTACCCATCAAAGTCAATTACTTTTTAAGTTTTTTATTAAATATTGAAGTACTTCTTTTTCACTATAACCATTCCCACCAATCAAATAATAATTTTCATATGGGCGGTAAAAACGGTAGTCATGATTAATTTTAAGCCGATGATATTGATTATCATGCATCCTTTTCAAATATAATCTGATAATTATATAACGGAACTCTTTAATATATTGATAATTTATATAGAGCAAATAAAAATAAACTAAGATATATCCCATTTGATTATATAATACAATCAAAACTGATAAAGAAAAAATTGAAACTTTAATTTGTAACTTGACTGCTCGATAATAATCCTTCAATAATGAAAAAACTAGTAATAATATTTTTGATCCATCAAGAGGATAAATCGGTAAGAGATTAAAAACAAATACTAATTGGTTAACTGCCAATAAATATTCGCTATCAAAAAATACTTTTATTACTATAAACATTCCCAAATGAGTAGATAGACCCGCCATGACTATTACCAGTTCTTCAATAATATGATGAGTCCCATAATCATTTAAACTCAAAAAAGCTCCAAAAGGGAAAATCTCAACTTTCTCAATTTCAAAATTAAATTTTTTAGCAAAATAATAGTGTCCAAATTCATGAGTACAGACAATAAACAAAGCACTCAAATAAGCAAATAAATTGTCATTTAACCAAGCAGCGATTAGATAAATCAAAGTAAAAGGATGGATATACCAATCACTCCATCCTTTGATACTCTTCATAACTAATTTCCTTACCTAAATGTTCAAACTGTAAAACAAACTGATCTTGATAACTGCCTAAAACCATCCCTTGATCTACCTCGTCATACAATGTCACCATTACATTATCAATATTACTATAAGTAATTTCTACATCATTCTTGCCTAGAATTACTACATATCCGCTCAAGTTTTCATCATTACCAGTTGCAATTACGCGCCCAGCTTCAATACTTAATACCTCATTACTATTATTTTTATAATAGTCATCTTTAACATGCTGATACTCCACGCCACTAGAAACACTAACATCATCACTTGGCAAAAAAGAAAATAAATTATCAGATATCCAGCTTGTTACCGCTTTATAATTAGTATCATTCAAAATCATTTTCTTAATATTAGAATCCGGATTGATTTTAATATATGACATTGATACTAAAACCACTAAAATTACGACCATAAACTTTACCATAAAATTATAGAATCGCTTAAAATTATCATCATTTAATGGCTTTTTATTAGTGCCCCGGCGCTTTTGCATTCTTTTTCTTACATCATCTAGATCACTCATTCTATCACCTATTCCATTATATGAATCTGATGATATTAAAGACGTTAATTATGAATAAAAAAATCGACGAATTAAACTTTTCTTTTTATATTTAGCATAAGGTACTTGCTGCCCGAGTATGCGCTTTGAAATATTAACAAAACAGCTATGTAATAAATGTTGATTATTTAAGAAAATCGGCACACCACGATTATTAGCTTCAATCATATCATGGCTATCGTAAACAATCCCTAGCAGCGGTAATGATAAAATCTCTTGAGCATCTTCCACCGTTAATGAGCGAGCTCCTTCAATATCATCAACATTAACTTTATTAATGATCATATTAATAGTATTAATTCCCTTTTTCATCAATAAACCAACAACACGATCGGCATCACGTAATGATGATACATCTAAATTGACAACAACAATTGCTTCATTAGCTAATGAAGCAGAATATTGAAAACCTTTTTCGACTCCAGCTGGACTGTCCACAATAATAAAATCATAATCTTTATTTAATCGTTCAATTAATGAATTCATTATTTCTGTATCTAGATTTTCAAATGATAAAGATTTACATGACGGTAATAAGCTCAATCCATCTATACGCTTATCCTTAACTAATACTTGTTCAATTGTACAGCGGCCTTCAACGACGTCATTTAAATCATAAACTACACGATTTTCTAACCCCATCATCACATCCAAATTCTTCAATCCAAAATCACCATCAATTAAACATACTTTAAATTTTGAAAAAGCTAAGGCACTAGCCAGATTAACGCTAACACTACTTTTACCTACCCCACCTTTTCCGGAAGTAACTACAATAACTCTAGACATATATCATATCCCCCTTATCTAAGAATATTTCGTTGTCCTTATAATAAAGCATCGTAAGTTCATAACTTGTATAATTTCGTCGAGATACCCCATTAATTCTAACATGGGCATTTTTAAAGAATTGTCCACTAATTTTTGCTCGAGCATTTAATCCCTCAACCAATCCACTGACGCGCCCCATTACATACAACTTTCCTTTAAATCTAACAATAGCTCCGGGATTAACTTGACCAATAATCAAAGCATCTTGATCCAATTCTAAAATTTCTCCAGCATGAACAGTTTTGTTGATTACTTTAATCTTATTTTTCTTCTCTACTTTGGCCATATTGATTCCATCAAACAATAATACCTGCTTACTAAATAATAAATCCAATAATCTTAATAATTCATGAATACTTAAAATTCGACTTTTAAAATCAAAAAAAGCCCTCGGATAATAGCCATCACTTTTAAGCAATGGTGATTCCAAGAGACTTTCCAATTCATTCATTAAACTATTAAAATCTTGATTATCATCTAAAACAAAAACTAGATGATTATTAACTCCTTTTACTTTGATATGCATTGACTTTACCCTCGAATCCTAATTTCTTGTGGATAAAATATACTGGTGCAATCAATAATAAATTAGCTCCTAACGTCGGTAAAAGACGATTTGTCAAGAAAGCTACGATTGATAGCTGCGTAACATTTGTTATCCACACTAACCAATATATCACAACTTCTTGGGCGATTATTGTCACAATTACGGCGATAAACATCTCTAAAAGGGTATAAGTTGCTAATTTAGTATATTTCTTTCCAAAAAAAGCATAAACACAATAAAGCAACACATAAATCAGTAAACTATTTGCGTAGACAATCGCATAATAAAGTCCAGTCACAGTTGCAAATATGTATCGGTGTTCATCACCAATTGTATTATTCAGCAATGTGAACATCATCAAACTAACACAAGGAACAATTGTTATTCCTAATTTATCAAAATTATACGGTAAATAATAACTAATAATGCTATCAACAACAAAACTTAATGCCATCACTAGATAATAACGATATAATTGCTTATTCATTACTATCGCTCCTAAACACTACCGCAACATATGACAGATCATTAAAATCTGCTGCCGGCTTAACTCTAATTGTTTTTGATGTTCCATCTTCAGAAACAATAGAACTTTCTACAGTTCCAATATAAATTCCTTTAGGCGCTTTCCCACCTAAGCCAGAAGTTATTACTTTGGCATTATCTTCAAATTTTTCAACATCACTAAATAGAGTAATTTCAAAACATTTTGACTCAATGTCATAACGATTTAAAAGTCCATAAACATTTTGATCACCATTAATAACTTGAATCGGTAATGCAGAAGTAGGATTCTCTGCTGTTAATAACTGAACTCGCGCCGTCACTTCTGTAACCGAAGTAACCTTACCAATCATTCCTTTTGAAGAAATTACGACCATATCTTTGCTAACTCCAGCCAAACTTCCTAAATCAATTGTAATTTCGTTATTCCAATCATCACTTTCACGAACAAATGATGTTGTCTTAACATTATAATCAGTTGGCAAATATTCAATATTTAGCATCTTTTTCAACTCATCAATCTCTTTTGAAAGAACATCAGTATTAACTTCGACACTGGCATAAGATGATAATTTTGCTTTTAAAATCTTATTTTCTTTATAAACATCTTTTAACTCATTATATTCACTAAATAAATTACTTACAAATTCAACTGGTTTTTTTACTACATAATACTCTATTGCAGCAATCGAATCGCTGACCATTCGCTCAAGTCCCCCTTGGGTTCTTGAAAATACCAATGATATAGTAGAAAAAACAACAATTGCTACCGTTATAATTAAAACTATTCTCTTATTTCTTTGTTTTTTACGATTATTCAAATTACCACCTCACATCCATATCATTATAAGGCATTAATATAAAATAATCAATTATCTTTAAACTTCAATAATCTTATTTGAAGCAAAACTATAAAATCTACTACGACCAATAATTAAATGGTCAACTACATCTATATCTAATTCTTTTGCCATACTATATAGGCGCTCGGTTGCTTCAATATCTTCAATTGATGGTTCAGGATTACCCGAAGGATGATTATGAACGACCATCACACGATTACTACCACAGATCAATGCTTCTTTAAACAGCTCTCTCCCACTAATAATAGATATGTTATTCCCACCAATAAATACGGTTTTTTCTTTAATTACCTCTAAGCGTGAATTTAAACATAATACAATCACTTTTTCCTGCTGTTCAAACATTAATTGATTTTTCAACAATTCATAACCATCACGCGGTTCCTTAATAGCTGACATAGCCACAGGCTGTTTATCCAAACGTTTAGCAATTTCAATAATAGCTAAAACTTCTATTGCTTTAGCTTGTTTGATTCCTTTAATCTGAATCAACTGATAATAATTGATATCATGCAAATAACGAAAACCCCCAATTTCATTTATAACACGTTGAGCCAATTCAATCGCTGATTCTTGCTTATTTCCAGTTCTTAAGACTAATGCTAATAATTCAATATTATTTAGGCTTTCAATTCCGTGATGGAAGGCTTTTTCGCGCGGTCGTTCTTCCAATGGATAGTTTTTTAATTTCATGATCCTAATTCTTTAATAATTGCTTCATAATCTTGTTTTTCAATAACCTCTTTAAAACTACTTTCGAATTTCGTTTGTTTTATTACACATGTGATTCCACTTTCACTAATTGTATTCCCCATGTCCTTTGCCTCCTTTTCATCCAAAAACACACCTGTTATCACTACGAAATTATTATCTTTTTGATACTTATAATTCGGTTTCCCTAAATCTGATAACTTTTTTATCATTTCATTAGCGTTTTCATCTTGTTTATATATTCCTACTTGAACTATGTAAGTATTAATATAACTATTGATCGTTGAAAAAAACTTCAAATAGATTCCACAAAAACAAATTGATAAAGCAACTGCTAACACTACTACAAGTCTTACTATTTTCATCTTGCACCTCCAAATCTAGTATATGTTAGCAGTTTATAAATATGCTCAATTAACGTGTAATTGAAAAACGTTTTCTTAATAATTTAGCAACGCTATAACCAGCAGCTACAGCTACTAAAGAAATCACATAAACAATCGCTCCGCCACCATTGATCTTTTGCTGAGATGTAATCGATAATTCTTTCATTTTAACGCCACTCGATTGAAATAATTTTAGGAATCGATACACGTCCAGCCCCCGAACGAAACATCTTATAAATTGCAGTTCCAATTACGACACAAAAGAAAAATCCCGTAACACCACCGCCCATTACTTCCATTTGCATACATTGCTGTAATTCATTCATTTTTCTTGCCTCCTCTTTTGAATTTAAGGTCACACTCACCACTAAACCTTATATTATTATTTACTGCAAGAAAATAATTTTTACTTTTAAAAATAGAAAAAAGATGAATTTCTTCATCTTTTTACATTTGTTCTAATTTTTCTTTTACAGCATCATACTTAGATTGATAATCCGCTAATTTATTTCTTTCTAGTTCAACTTTTTCTTTTGGAGCTTTTGAAGTGAACTTCTCATTTGCCAACATATTTTGACAACGTTTAATTTCTCCTTCTAACTTTTTAAGTTGATTAGCTAATTTTTCTTTTTCAGCATCTTTATCAATATAATCCCCTAATTCAACTAATAATGAATTGCCACCTTTAATTGTAATATTTGCAACCTCACCAGCAGCATTAAGATTATAACCTGAACAAACTGCATTACATAATTTCTTGATGTAAGGTAAACATTTATTTAACAATCCTTCTAGATCATCGTTTTTAGTATTGATCACGTATGGCACTTCAATTGCATTTTTAATCGTATATTGTGTTCTGATTTCACGGATACCTTTTACAATATCGATTAAATATGTAAATTGATCATTAATACTTTCATCAGTAAAATGATCATTTACTTCTGGCCAGATAGCAATACAAATAGATTCTTCTAAATGTGGAATTGCCTGGAAGATTTCTTCAGTTACAAATGGCATGAATGGATGCAGCATTTTAACAATCGCATTTAAAACATAAACTAATGTATTTAAACTTGCCTGTTTTTCTGTATCATTAGTACTATTTAAATGTACTTTTGTAAGTTCAATATACCATGAACAGAAGTCATCCCAAATAAATTTATATAACTCACTACCAACATTAACAAATTCAAATTTATCCATGTTAATATCTACTTCACGAATCACTTCATTTAAACGATTTAAAATCCATTTATCACAAAGATTTAGATTATCAAATGATAATTCTTCAAATTTCATTTCATCATCAATATTCATTAAAACAAAACGAGCACTATTCCAAATTTTATTGATAAAGTTCCATGATGCTTCTAATTTTTCCGGAATATAACGCAAATCCATTCCTGGTGCCGAATTAGTTGTTAAGAAGAAGCGTAATGTATCAGCACCATATTCATCAATAACATCCATCGGATCAACACCATTGCCTAACGATTTTGACATCTTTCTCCCTTGTTCATCACGAATCAAACCATGAATTAAAACATGTTCGAATGGTCTTTCCTCAGTGAAGTGTAATGATTGGAAAATCATTCTGCTCACCCAGAAGAAAATAATATCGTACCCTGTAACTAAAGTATTGGTAGGAAAATAACGCTTAAATAATTCACTATCGGTATTAGGCCATCCAAGTGTTGAAAATGGCCATAGTGCACTTGAAAACCATGTATCTAGGACATCTTCGTCTTGTTTCCAGTTTTCTAAATCAGCAGGTGGATTTTTCCCAACATAAACTTCACCGGTTTCTTTATGATACCAAGCCGGTACTTGATGTCCCCACCATAATTGACGAGATATACACCAGTCTTCAATATTTTCCATCCACTGATTAAATGTTTTTTCAAAACGTTCAGGGACAAAATTTACTTTAGAATCCTTTAACTGATTTTCTAAAGCTGCCTTAGCTAATGGCTCCATTTTAACAAACCATTGTTTTGATAAATATGGTTCAACGATTGCATTACTTCTTTCTGAATGCCCCACCTGATGCATATGTTTTTCAATATGGTCAACAACCCCAGCTGCTTTAAAATCAGCAACCAAAGCCTCTCGACAAGCAAAACGATCCATTCCTGCATATTTATGTGCCAGTTCATTCATAGTTCCGTCATCATTCATACAAATTGGCATTTCTAAGTTATATTTTTTTGCTAACGCAAAGTCATTAGGGTCATGAGCAGGGGTACATTTCATTACCGCTGTCCCAAATGACATATCAATATAGCTATCAGCCATGATTGGTAACGCTTCACCATTAGCTGGATTGATTGCTTTTTTCCCGACTAGGTGAGTATAACGTTCATCATCAGGGTGCACAAATATAGCTTGATCGGCAAACATTGTTTCAGGACGTGTTGTCGCAATAATTAATTGTTCATCACTATCAACGATTTGATATTTAAAATAATACATCGCCCCTTCAATTTCTTTATGAATCACTTCAATGTTACTTAATGCCGTTCTTTGAACTGGGTCCCAATTAATGATCCGTTTCCCTTGGTAAATCAATCCTTCATTATATAATTTAACAAATACTTCTTTAACTGCTTCGCTTAAACCATCATCTAAAGTAAAACGTTCTTTAGAATAATCTAATGATAAACCTAATTTTTCCCATTGAGCTCGAATAATTGAAGCATATTCTTCCTTCCATGACCATGCTTTTTCTAAAAAGCCATCACGACCAAGATCATAACGAGAAATACCTTCTTCACGCATCCTTGCCTCTACCTTAGCTTGAGTTGCAATACCCGCATGATCCATTCCCGGCAGCCACAAAGCATCATAACCTTGCATTCTTTTATAACGGATGATCATATCTTGTAAAGTTGTATCCCAAGCATGACCTAAGTGTAATTTACCAGTTACATTAGGTGGGGGAATAACAATTGAATACGGCTTTTTGCTAGTATCACCAGCTTCAAAATATTTTTTATCGATCCAATGACGATATTTTCCTTCTTCTACTTTATGATGATTATACTTCGGTTCCAGTTGTTTGCTCATCAGTTGTTACCTCCAAATCAATAAAATCATTTTTGTTTTCACGAATAAATTTAGCTGCTTTATTAACAATTCCAGAAGATTTCAACATTGACAATAATGAGCTTGTAAAATCAGAAAAATTATATTTTCCATAATCACTATCTTCATCTAATTCAATTTCTTCCTCATTTTCAATCATTACAGCTAATTTTTCTGCTGCAGTCATCAACTCAGCAATTTCATGGCAATCCACAGTCTCAAATGCTTTAATGGCATATGGACGATAAAGGCAATATGGTTCCTTAATAAAGAATGAGTGCAATGAACCACGCCCTCCTTCCATTGAAAGTTCTACTTGATAAATAGTGTAGATCAGTAATTCACTTGGTGTCATTACATCAATCAATGTTCCAGTAATTTCTTCTCCTTCATACAATTTATCTTCTTTTGCTAAAAGGTGGAATAAAACAGCATGTGTTAACTCTTCATCAGGAGTTTGATCAAACACTTCGCTTGTAAAATGACTATACTTAACCCGGTTTTCTTCATATGCAGCCCGCTGTTGTTTTTGATATTTTTTAACTTGACGCATTTTACCACTATAAAAATACATTAAAAATAAACATCCACCTAAAAATAAAATCCAAACCACTGAATAACTCATAATTTCCTCCTTAAAATAAAAAAGCACCGTCATAAGGACGAATGCTCGTGGTACCACCTTACTTTGCATAGCTTATCTATGCCTCAAGACCTTAACGCAGTCATACGTGTCTACCTACTTTTTTCAATAGACATGCTCCTAGGCTACCTTCAATCCATTATCTTATCCCCTTCCACCAGCCAGGGACTCTCTTAAAAGTTTCTGGATCTACTCCTCCTAATCATTGCTAGAAATATTCTAACAAAATCATCAGCCCTAGTCAATCGCTAACTTTTTATTTAACGAAGAAATTGAATCCAAATAATATAATAAGCGAGACATCATGATAATATTATTAATTTCATCATGTCCTAATTCAATGATCGGAACAACATGTAACAAACACTGTAATAAAAGCCGCTCTTCTTTTAAGAGCTTTATCTTACAAAAATAACTATCAAGAATAACGTCAAAATCAAAGATAAACTCTGGAATTCTTTGATACATATTATAAATATCATAAATACATAAGTTGATTTTAATTTGATCAATAGAAATTAATTTACTTTCTTTCATCATTACATGACTATAATTAAAATTATTATATGTCAGACATAATCTTATCGTATCTAGATTGCAAACATATTGTTCATAGCATTCCAAAAGTTCTAAGGCTTTTTTTAGACAACCTTCAATTCGATGATAATTTAAAACAAACATCCATCCTGTTGGACTACGATACGATAAAACTTCAAAATTACTCATAATTTCATTGTAATAAGCTTGACGCTCATGAATAATATTTGCTATATCTTCAATTTGACGTTTAAAAAAACTCTTTGAAACACTATAATTAAAAAAAGAAGTTGAATGCAAATATGATAAGCATTCATAATAAAATTTTAATTTTAATTCTTTAACGATTGCATTATCACTTGCTAACCAAGGACTTAAATAAAAAGTTTTATCCTCATAACTTGTTAGAACTTGTTTTTTATAATTTCTGATTACTGGCAAAAAGCATTTTAAATGCAAGCTCTCTATATGATCAATAACAACAGTCAATCCATTGTCTTCAACAAACTTTAAACAAAAGAATCCTTCACGACATTTTACTTTATAGACTTTTTTTGTTACTTTAATATAACCAATAACTTCTAGTGAATAGGCTTCCTTAATTAATTCGTTCATGGAACATATGGAATGATTAAGACACTGCCGGCTTCTAGAGCCTTATCTTGGTTATAATTGCGGATTATTTCTTCATCCACACTATAACGGGTCGCCACTTCACTATAACTATCATTTTCTTTAACTATATATAAGTAATAAGTTCCCACACTATCGCTAGTGTCTTGAAAAATTGGTCGTGACTTGCTTTGGTAAACCTTTTCTTGAAGTTGTTCACTAATCTCCTCAGCCATAGCTGTTTCTTTTTTACTGACTTCCATTACAGCAGCTTCTTTAGCAACATGTGCCATTGGTTCTTTGGTCATATGAACAGCCGGTTCTTTTGCTGCGTGTACTGATGACTCTGATTTCTGCGGTATTACAGCAACTTTTGATGTTTCTAAGTTTTTAGGATGATTATCCATTTCTTTTGCCACTGCTTTTATCTCTTTTACTGTTGAAGTCGTAGTTTCAGCAGCCATCGGCTTACTTTCTGGCTGCTTTGCTTGAGCAACGTAAGCTGGAGTTACTGGCCCAGTTTCTTGGACTTCGACAGGTTTAGCTCGAACTAATTGCTCAATTGAAGCATTAGCTGGTTCAGTATCCTTGATTAAGTTTTCAATTTCTTCAAGTGCTTCATCATGCCCAAGATGCTCATCCCGTACATATCGATCTTCTCCTTCTACCACCCCATGAATACCTACTTCAATCTTAATTTGGATATTTCCATCTTTAATAAAATAATCAAAATCTTCAACTTTAATATTGAAATCTCGCTGATCAACAATCTTATCAAATGTTGCCAATACATCTAATTCAATATTTTCATCAAATTTATGATTGCCATTATACTCTCCTTTAACAATTAAACTTCCTACTGCTCGAACGCCTACACTTTCAATCTTGTAATTAATAGACTCATCTACTGATAATGATAATAATTCATTCAATTGATGATTTAAATCAATCCATTTTTCAAAATATATCTTTTGCATATATACCTCCCATCAAACTATATGCACGATTCTTAAAAATATGAAAAAAGACCGCCTTTTATAGAATATACTAATTCATTCTACTTTGTTCCACCAGAATCTAGATACTTTGATATTATTTAAACAAAATAAAAGTAGATACATTTAAAAGCTCTATCTTTCTTGCATCTACCATCATTTTACTTTTTAAAATCTAATTAAAATTAATATCGCATAGCTCATAGATAAAGTTCCATGCTTCTTCAATTCCTTTTTTCCTTAAGCTTGAAAAACGAACAAATTTATCTTCAGGATGAAACCCCAAAGTATCTTTGATAATTTTTTCATTCTTTTTCAGATCATTTCTTTTTAATTTATCTTCTTTGGTTGCCACGACCATTACCGGAACATCATGATGTTTAACAAATTCATACATCAGCACATCATCTTTAGTCGGTTTATGACGATAATCAACTAATAAAATAAATCCTCTTAAAGTTGAACGTAAAGTTATGTATTCATCCATTGTCTTACCAAATTGCTTAGTAATACTATCATTAACTTTAGCATAACCATAACCAGGAACATCAACAAAATATAATGCATCATTGACATTAAAAAAATTTAATGTTCTTGTCTTTCCTGGAGTCCCTGAAACTTTAGCTAAACCATTATGATTTAACATTGCATTAATAAAACTGCTTTTACCAACATTACTACGTCCCGCCAAACACATTTCAGGAAAACTTTCTTCTGGCCATTGACTTTTCCATGCTGCGGATAAAACATATTCTGCTTTCTTTATTTTTACCATTCTCATCACCTTTTTCATTGTACCACACAACTTTTTCATTGTACCACACAATAAGAAAAAAAGGGTTATTTTTAACCCTATTTTTCAAGTGCGTGATCTAGTACTGTATCAATATGATCAGCTAATACGATTTCTAATTCATCTTGAACAGATTTTGGTATATCATCAATATCTTTAGCATTATCCTTTGGGATAATAATCTTTTTAATTCCAGAACGATGCGCTGAAATTGATTTTTCTTTTAAACCACCAATTGGCAGCACATTTCCCCGTAATGTAATTTCACCCGTCATAGCAATATCATTGCGAACCGGCTGATTTTTAAAAGCTGAGTAGATAGCAGTGGTCAAGGTAACACCTGCACTAGGACCATCTTTCTTTACAGCTCCTTCAGGCACATGAATATGAATATCTTCTTTATCAAATGCAATTTTTTCAAGACCATATTTCTCTTTATTAGCTTTCATATAGTCTAATGCAATCGATGCTGATTCTTTCATTACATCCCCTAATTGACCAGTAATAATAAATTTACCAGATCCTTGGAAATGATTGACTTCAATTGGTAAAATATCTCCACCAAATTGTGTATATGCCATACCAGTAACGACACCTATTTGGCTATGATCTAATTTCTTAGTATGTTCAAATGGTGCTTTACCTAAATGTTTTTCTAAACTTTCTTTATTAACTGTTAAGTTATCACGTTTTTCTTTTAAAACGATTAATACCGCTTTACGACAAATCTTTGCCAGCAATCTCTCAAGATCACGAACTCCAGCTTCGCGCGTATAGTGACGAATAATCGCCATAATTGCATCATCTTCAATTACTAGTTGATCTTCCTTTAAACCGTGTAAAGCTAACTGCTTTTTAATTAAATGATTTTTAGCGATCATTAGTTTTTCTTGTTCTGTATATGAAGATAGTTCAATGATTTCCAAACGATCTCTAAGCGGAGCTGGAATATTTCCTAGATCATTTGCAGTAGCGATAAACAATACTTTTGATAAATCATATGGTTCTTCCAAATAATTATCAGAGAATTGACTATTTTGTTCAGGGTCTAAAACTTCAAGCATTGCACTAGTCGGATCACCTTTATAGTCACTTGACATCTTATCGATTTCATCAAGTAAGAAGACCGGATTTATTACTCCCGCTTTCTTCATCCCTTGAATAATTCTTCCTGGCATAGACCCAAGATAAGTACGACGATGTCCACGTACTTCAGCTTCATCTTTAACTCCACCTAATGATGCCTTGATGAATTCACGCTGTAGTGCACGGGCAATACTTTTAGCGATTGAAGTTTTCCCAACCCCTGGTGGCCCAGCAAGACAAATAATTGGTGCTTTTAGCGATTTAGTCATTTGTTTAACCGCTAAGTATTCAACAATTCGTTCCTTTACCTTTTCAAGACCATAATGATCTTCATTTAAAACATCTTCAATTGCTTGAATATCTTCAACATCTTTAGTTTCTTGATACCAAGGTGTTTTCATCATCCAGTCAATATATGTTCTTACTACATTAGCTTCTGAAGAAGCTGCTGGCATTGTTTCAAAACGGCGTAATTCTTCTTCAATTTTATCCTTAACATGCTGTGGATAAGGATTTTTTTCAAGTTCTTCACGAATCATTTCTGCATCGTCTTCCTTCGGTACACTATCACCTAATTCCTCTTTAATAGCCCGAAGTTTTTCTCTTAAATAGTACTCACGTTGATTTTCATCAATACTTTCACGAACTTTACGATTAATCGTTTCTTCAATTTCACCTATCACTTTTTCCGATTCAATTGAACTAGCTACTAATAATAAACGTTCATTGATATTAATAGTTTCTAAGATTTTTTGTTTTTGATTAAGATCAATTGGTAAATATTGTCCAATTGTGTCAGCTAAAACACTTGCTGATACTCCACTAGTTAATCGATTGATTGAATCTAGCGGCATATTTGGCATACTGCGTTTTGCTTGTTCAAAATACGAAGTTGTCTTACGAACTAAAGCAACTTCTTCATTTCGATCTCCAAATTCATCTTCAATAATTTCAACAGTTGAGTAGATACTTCCTTGTTGTTCTTCAAAGTTAGTCAGCCTAACTCTTTTTGCCCCCAAAACAGTTAATTTGATAGTTCCCGAACTGTCACGGCGCACTTTACGATCAATTTTACAAAGAGTTCCAATATGGAACACATCATCAAAAGAAGGATTATCCACTAATGGATTGATTTGTGAGACAAAAATGATATTGTTATCATGTTCATTAGCACTTAATTCAAGTGCCTTTAAACTCACTGGACGACCAACATCTAATGTTAACCTGTTTTCTGGGAAAACAATCATGCCCCGTGTACAAACTACCGGTAACGTTAATACAGTTTGTTCATTCATTCTATTTCCTCCTATTTCGCTATTTTACTAAAAAGACGCATGAGCGTCTTTTCATTATTTTAAGTTGTCTTTTACTAAATCAACAGCTTTACGAGTTAACAAATCGTTTTCGATACGGCTCATATTTCCTTCGAAAATTTTCTTAACTTCGTCTAATTCTTTTTGATAATATTCAGCAATTGTTTTTAATTCTGTTTCTAATTCTTCATCACTAACTGCTAATTTTTCTTCTTCGATAATTGCTGCAAGAATAGCATTTAATTTTACTCTTTCTTCAGCTTGAGGTTTAATATCTTCTTTGATATCATCTTTTGATTTACCAGTAAATTGTTGGTAAACTTCAAAATTTAACCCTTGTCTTTGTAAATTTTGTTCAACTTCTTGTAACATTAATCCTTGTTCTTGTTCTAATAAAGCATCACTGTCTTCTACTTTAGAAGACGCTACGATTGCTTTATATAAATCATCCATGAATTTATTTTCATTTTCAGATTCTTTACGAGTTTTAATATTAGCTTTGATATGATCCTTCAATTGATCTAAAGTTTCAACACCATCAATATTTACATCTTTAGCTAATTCATCATCAATTTCTGGTAAATGTTTTTCTTTGATTTCATGTACAGTCACTTTGAAAGTAGCTTCTTTACCAGCCAAATCAGCTGCACCATAATCTTCTGGGAAAGTAACAACGATATCTTGTTCTTTATCTACAGTCATTCCAATCACTTGATCTTCAAATCCTGGAATAAATGAACCACTACCGATTTCTAATGGATAGTTTTCACCTTTTCCACCTTCAAAAGCAACACCGTCTACAAATCCTTCAAAATCAATTACTGCAGTATCACCTTTAGCAACTTTCCCACCTTCTTTTACTGTTAATTCAGCAAATTGAGTTTGATAGTTTGCTAATTGTTCTTCGATTTCTTTTTTAGTTACTGTAACGCGACCTTTTTTAACTTCTAATCCTTTATATTCACCAAGCTCAACTTGTGGTTTTACTGGTACTAAGATTTGAACTTCCAATTCATCAGCATCTACTTTTTGAACACTTAAAGCAGGTTGTGCTACTGGTTCAACATTTGCTTCAGTTAAAATTTCAACAAATTTTGTTTGTAAAATCATATCTGTTGCTTCTTCTAAAACACTAGCTTTAGAAACTCTTGCTCTTACCATAGCTGCAGGTGCTTTACCTGGTCTAAAACCATCGATTTTCACATTTTTAGCTAATTTATCAAGTGCTTTTTCTTGAGTAGCTTTCCATTCTTCACTATCAAATGCTACTGTTAGTTCTACGATTGCATTTTCTAATTTTTTATTATTGATTTTCATACTATTCTCCTTTTTTAGTTTCATCACGTATTATATACTAACAATACTATTAATTCAACTTTTTTGAACAATTAATCTTGCAATTTCAGTACTTTAATATTCAATTTCTTTAATTTCATTTAATTTTTCTAAAATTTCTTCTTTATCACAATTATAAAGGTACTCGATATCATCTAATTCAATGTCAATATACTGCATCGACGCAATATGATAATGAATTGCTGCAGCAATTGGACGATAATCATAATCATCGATATATTTAGGATAAACTAAATATAGATAGAAATTTAGAAACTGCTCACACAATGAATATAACGAAGGATTATCATCTTCAATTCCTTCAGATAAAAGATTTAAGATCGTTCCACCAACTTCTTGATTCAAAACTAATGGAGCATAACTTGGATTAATTCCATATTCAATCCCCTTTTTTACCAAGGTCATTTCTTCATCTATTTCTTGATCAATCATCAATTCAATGAGTAAACTCTTAGCGAAGCTAGGCTTATTTTCATCTTTCAAAAAATTACGAATAGCTGGTAATAGGCGCCGAATATTAATTCCTTCCATTTGTTCAATTGCCATATACAATAAATCCTCATTAGGCAAATCTTTCATCAAAATATTTTCCATATCATCCAAACTAAAAGCATTATTATGCCGTTCCATTCCCTCGTTTGCTTCACGTTTAGCTAACAGCAGTTCATCATGAGCAGCATTAAAGATTGCTTCATATTCATACGGAATATATGGCATTGATAATTCTTCTACCATGATATTGATTGCTTCTTCAAACTCCTCTAGTTCCTTTAAAGTAGCCACATAAATACTTACAACATCATAATAGGTATTACTTGCTTTCGCTTTTGCTAACATTCCTTCAGCTTTAGCCATTTGATATTCACCTAAACCATAAAGACAAACAAGACGCTGATACCGCGTCATTTCGTCATCCATATCATTCAATAGATCAAGTGCATCTTGAAATTGATTATTAGCTATATATTCTTCAATCATATTTTCTCCTTAAAAATGATGTATCTAGGATACATCACTATTCTTCTTCTAAATCAAATTCATAATCCAAGACATCTGTAGTTTCTTCTTGTTCTTGGAGACTTTCAATCACTTCATTATAAAGTTCTAACTTACTATCCTTTAAAAAATCATCATCTGTCAAAGGCATAATCATCACTCCTTACAAACGTAATTATAGCAATACTTTATCATTTTGCAATCGAAACACCTCAAATAATTCTTCGTAGTAGTCATTAAAAACACTATTTTTACGCCAGATAAAATTAATATCATGTTTTATTGTTAAAGCATTTACTTTGACTTGCTTCAATCTTCTTTCAGCTAATTCTTTTTCAACAGCTAATTTATAGATAAAAGTTATTCCATGATTATTTTTAACAAGACGTTTGATCATATTAATATTACCAATTTCAATAATATTACTAAAATCATCAATATCTAAATTCCGCTCTTTTAACCATCGTTCAATAATTTCTCGTGAACCTGAGCCATTTTCACGAATAATTAGATTATACTTAAATAATTCACTAATATCATGGACTATTGACAATGGAAAATCAATTGAACCAACACATATATATTCATCTTGACAAAATTTTCGATAATCATACTCTAATTTATTAAAGTATCCTTCAACTAAAGCAAAATCAAGTTGTCCTTCATTGATCATCTTTAATAACTCACTTGTATTTGCAACCTGCATCTTAATCATTGTGTTTTGATTTTCATTTAACAATTGATCAATCACTTTAGGCATCACATATTCCCCTACTGTAAGTGTTGCTCCAAAAACCAGCTCTTGTTTCAATGACAAATTATTTAATTTATTTTTCAAAAAAATATCATCATGCTTTAATGTTGTAGCTACATCAAACAAAATTTTTCCTGCTTTAGTTAATTGCATCTTTTTACCAATATACATAAATAACTTAACATCATAATATTCCTCTAAATAACGAATATGACCCGAAACAGCTGGCTGAGTAATATTTAAATACTGACTTGCTTTAGTAAAATTCATATATTTGCATACCGCCAAAAAAGTATCGATCCGAAAATCTAACATTAAATCACCTCATTATAACTATAACATATTATTATCGTTATATAAATATATATAATTTTTATTTATTGTTTGATTTATGTATAATAACTTCGACAAAGGGGGATTAGAAATGTCAAAAATAAAAAATAATGCTTTAGGAGTTATTCTATGTCTAGCTATTGCAATGCCAGCATACTATCTCGGTAAACAACTGCCATTGATTGGCGGTCCCGTATTTGCCATTTTAATGGGAATGATCATTACATTCTTAGTTAAAGATAAAAGCAAAGTTCAAAGTGGGATCACATATACTTCTAAAAAAATCTTACAATACGCCGTTATATTATTAGGATTTGGTATGAATTTAAGCGATATTGTAAAAACAGGAAGTTCATCTTTACCAATAATTATCTCAACGATTGCAACTTCTCTAGTCGTAGCCTATGTACTATGCAAAGTATTAAAAATGCCATCAAAGATTTCAACACTGATCGGGGTTGGTTCATCAATTTGTGGTGGTTCTGCAATCGCTGCAACCGCACCAGTTATCGAAGCTGACGATGAAGAAATCGCTCAAGCTATATCAGTAATCTTTTTATTCAATATTCTTGCCGCCTTAATTTTCCCAACTTTGGGCGGTATGCTAGGATTATCAAATGATGGTTTTGGACTTTTTGCTGGAAGTGCAGTCAATGATACATCCTCTGTTACCGCCACTGCAACTGCATGGGATGGTATTCATGGAAGTAATACCCTAGATCAAGCAACGATTGTTAAATTAACAAGAACACTAGCAATTATTCCAATTACCTTAGTATTAGCTTTTAAACGTACTCGCGATGCTGAAAAAAGTGAAAGTACTTTTAATCTCAAGAAAATTTTTCCTTTCTTTATCTTATTCTTTATCCTAGCTTCTGTTATTACAACAGTCTTCAACCTGCCTGGTAATATTACCGCACCAATTAAAGATCTTAGCAAATTTTTTATTGTTATGGCAATGGCAGCTATCGGATTAAATACAAATATTGTTAAACTTGTAAAAAGCGGTGCCAAACCAATTTTCATGGGATTTTGCTGTTGGGTGGCTATTACTGTGGTTTGTTTATCAATGCAAGCACTATTAGGTTTATTTTAAAATGACGAATATTCGTCATTTTTTATTTTTAAAACGCCAAGTTATTTACCTTTATCCATCTAGACAAGCAATATATGCGATTAATTTCAAACGCTCTGGATCAATTACTTCATTTCCATATGCTTCATAAAATAAATCACCATATTTATCATTACCTAGATTATAAGCAAGTGACCATCTTCCCCAAAACAAATCATAATGGCGATCACCTACTCCCGCACGTCCCATATCCAAAAAACCGCAAAAACGATAATCTTGGTCTAAAAAAATATTTGGCAAACAATAATCACCATGAATAACTGTATCTTCAACTAAAATATCCTTTTTAGCATTAATATAACTAAACACCTCGTCAAGTTCTAAGCAGCCAATACCTTGTGTCATTTGCTCATCTAAGTTGGCTTGTTGATAATTTAAAAATACACGTTTTAATATTTCTTCATTATGATTTATAGATATAGCTTCAGTAAATTTTGTATCATGGAACTTTCTTAACAGCTTTCCCAAAGTTACTGCTAATATCTCTGGATTAGAAATTAGTTTTGGGGCACAGCTGCACATACCTGACATTCTCTTAGTTAATAAATAATCTCGCTCACTACTGCTATATTCTAGCGCCGCTTGACTGTAATTATACTTACTAAAATATATTAATGCCCGATACTCTGCCTCTAATTCATGTTTTTTTCCAATTTTTAAATAATAATCTTGATAGCAGTAGGTTTTGGCACCAGATCTCCCACTTGTATCTAAAAATAGTTCGGGAGATTTTCTAAATAACTCTAGCAAACTCTTAATATCCATATAAAGATCACCTGCCTCTTTTAAAAATCATCTTTTTTTATTATTATATCAAGGTTATTAATTGTTTCAATTAATAAAAATAGAGTAACGTCATTAGTTGAATCCCTCTACTCATAACGTTAACTCTAAAATCTATTATTACGCTTTTATTTACTTTTAATGTCATCAATGATGATTCCATCTTCAATTGTAATGATGCGGTCTGCCTGATAATTCACTAATAAAAGCAGTTTTTTTATTTTTAATATCAAGCAATTCTAAAACCTCATCAATATTGTATTCCTTTGTCAAAGGTGAAATTCAAGAACAATTAGTACTTTATTCACAACTTATTCACATTTCTTAATAAAGCTATAACCTTTTTTATAATAATCATTTTTCTTATAAAATTCATGTGCTCGACGACGTTCAAGTCCGCTATTGACTGTGATGGCACTTACCTGTTTGCTCAGGGCGTATTGTTCACTATACGCAATTAAAGAACTTCCAATTTTTTGCCCTTGATATCTATGTTCTACTGCCAACGCAATAATTCTCATAATTTTCCCTTCAATTTCTAACCCCCAACCTAACATCAATCCAATTATCCCTACTACTCTGTAATCGATAATTGCAACATAAATTTGATAGTTTGTATCTTGAAGCATTTGATCAAGTCGCCAACAAAATTTATTAAATTCCAAGTTTTGGTATCCTAATTCATATTTAACTAATTGATACACGTCCTGATAATCAACTTCCTCTATTTTACGTATTAACATTTAATAATCTCCCTTCTTCCTACAGTTTAAACCCCCTTAAAATTTTAAGCAAACAAAAAGGCCACATGTTATTTACAATGTGACTTTTCTAACCATCGGTATGCCTCAATGATCCAACAATGAGGAAATAATAATAGATCGTGGTCAAACTGATATTTTATATACTGATAACAAGCTGCTTCTAAAGAATCATTTAATGCCATTTCAATATTCTTTTTAAACGGTGGTTCCCCAGGCTGATCCCAAGCTAGTTTATCAGCAATAAAAATAATCATATCTAATTTACTAGGATTAGATCTTAGTGTTGTATGTGATTCGATTGCCTTTAAAATTGATAAATTCCTAATTTGAAAATACTCATAAGCTATTAAAGCAGATATTTTTTGATGCAATAAAAATGGATATATCTTTTCTGCACTATCTAATTGCCATTGTAATTCATTAGCAATTTTCATCATATCTTGGGGAGTAATAACAGCACTAATATCATGTAATAAAGCTGCTACAATACAAGCTCTAATATCTTCTTGATATTGCAAAGCTAATTTTTCTGCTGCCATAGCCACTCCAAGAACATGCTGATATGTTCTTTCTTTATTATTAAGCAAATAAAAATCTTTTATTTGTTCTTCAATAGTTTGATTCCTTAGTGGAGTTTGAATGTAATTTAAATCCATCATAGTTACCTTTCCATTTAATAGCCAATATTAATTAACAAGTTATATCTTCTAAAACTGTTTTTAATTGCCTTACTCCATTTGATTGAGACGTTATAATAGCTTGTAAAATTGTTTTTAATTCAGAACAAATTGGATATTCCAAAGTTGTTTTCGCCATTGCAATAGCACCTTCATGATGTGGAATCATTTCATTAATAAAATTTACATCAATGTCATTACTGCGTGATGGCTCAGCCATTTTTGTGAACATAGTTCCTACGATAATATCAAGCCTATTTTGATAATCATACAACTGTTCTTGAGAATTTGTCTGATTTTGACAATCACATAAAATTCTCCGCATATTCTCAATACTTCTTGTTTGTTCTTTTATAATGTTAAAAGCAATATTTTGTAAAGCTTCATTCTTAGTGTATTTTAATAAATTACATGACATTAAAATTGCCGCACGATGATGCGGGATCATTTGAACCATAAAATTATAAGATATGCTGCACGACAATTCAACACTAGTCATTTTATTAATCATTTGATTTAAAATACAGTGATACTCATCTAAATAGGATTGAAGTTTTTGTTCATAACAATACAAATTTTCCATCTGCTCATCTCCTATTTATTTATATGCATCATGAGCATCAAATGTTCCTTTTATATAAAACAAAAAAAGCCCCAAACCATTGGTTTAGAGCCATTTTTAATCAATGGCGTCCACGAAGGGAAAAAAATTTAAGCCATTGTTTAAACTATCACAGCCCCAAAACCTACTAAATACGTTGTTTTATTTCTAATTATTTTTACTTATTTTTAGTTTTCACACCAAAATTTCACCACAATTATTCATATAAATATAAATAAATTTCTTCGATTGTCATACCAAGAGATTGTGAAAGTTTTAAAGCAGTCTCAACTCTAATTTTAGAAAAAGCTGTCTTACCATTACAAAGATCATTAACTGTATTCGTAGGAATACCATGTTCTTTATTTAATCTATATGCTGTATAGCCCTTTTCTTGTAACAGTTCTTTAAATTTATTCATGTTCACACCCCCCTTATAAATCTTATAGCATTTTCATCTATTTCTTTTTTTTCTAGTAACTCTTGGTGATCCTCAATGTTTAAATTTTCGTACCATAATTCTTTATAGCATATATTATCTGTCCTTAATATTATCTTGTCATATTCTTTTTTTGTATCGGAATAGTTTTCATAAAAACTTCTTTCAACAACATTATTATTCATATCGTATGTAATATAATAATAATCATTTTCCATAACCTTAACTCTCCCTTTTGACTATTTAATAAAAATATGTTAGAGTAAGAATAGAGATAGGACATATTTAATTTTAGCGAGTTAAGAGATGTTGTCTATCTCTTTTTATTTTGTTTAACAACAATAGTAATCTTTTCGACTTCGTATTGCTTGTCTTTTAATAAATAATACAAGCAAGTAACGATTAGTTTTACTATCATGTCGGGTTTCCTTTCCCCTATCTCTATCTTACAAATATATTATATCGGATATTCGCTATAATGTCAATTTAAAAATGCGAATATTCGCTATATTTTAATATATACCTTTTATATATATCTAACATAAAAAGCCTATTTCTAGGCTTTTTCTAATGCTTCGATTTTTTCCTCTAACTTTGCAACTTTATTTTGTAACTCTTCAACTTGCTCAATAACAGTTACAGCCTTTTCTCCATCAATAGATTTATAGACTTTAAAATATATATCCTGGTTAATATCTAAAGGCAAGTTTAAAACAATTTGACCTTTATTTTTAGTATACCCCTGTCCTTCTGTTTTCCTTTCCATTATAAATACACCGTTAATAAATACTTCTAAAATATCTAAATCTGGGTTATATTGAGGTATTCCAATATCAATAACTGTTTGATCCTGCTTTGTTGTAACCGCTCTATTAGTATACTGTCTTAATAAAGTAGAAGTAGAAAGGTTTTCTTTTATATTTTGAAACCAATCTTCAAACTCTTTATTACTTTTATCATAAAACTCTTTATAAGCAGTTTCATACTGTATGTATAAATCGCTTATATCTACTTGATCTATTAAACCTGTAACATATCCGCATAATGAGGTATTAGGTATTGTATTAGTAATATTAGCTTGTGTAATATTTTCAGCTAGTTTATTTATCCTAATTTCACACAAACATAATTCTTCAATATATGTATCATTTTGAAGTGCTGGAGCTACTGGATTAGTTCCAGGTGTCCCCTTTTTCAAAAAAACATTAGCATTTCTAACACCTTCATTCTTATCATTTCTTAATACAACTCTATCAATTCTATTTAATATTACATCACTAGGGTCTAAAGTTAAAATAATATCTGCTGTATTTTCAATCCATTTACCATCACTAAAAAAAGCCTTACCAGTTTTAATGTTTATCTTCATGCCACCATTAGCTGTTACAACGAATTTACCGTTATAATTCTGTAATACTCCACGTGTAAACAACCCAGCGAAATATTTAGACATTGTTTCCGCATTATACTTTCTATCTCCATTTAATGAATTATAATATCCTGTTATTAGTGCCATTATTACACCTCCCAAGTTCCAAAAGTCGGCACGACTCTATAACCGTTTTCGTTTTTACTTTCTATAACTTCTATAATTCTAGGTGTTGCTTCTATTCCGTATTCATTAACAGTTTGTACAATATCACCTAAATCATAATCTTCCTTATATTTATAGGTTAATGTAGTTTCTACTTCTCCAGAGTATGACTCTGTAAAAGTTTTTTCGGCTATTTTTTCATTTCCACGCTCAATAAGAAGTTTATTATATTCTGCTGTTGCTATTTCTCCGTTATTGCTTGAAATGTCTTTAGCGTCTACAAAAAGCTCATATCTATCAAAACCTTCACTTTCACCGATTGCTTGATATTTTCTGTCTGTTCCTTCGCCTTCACCGCCAATTAAAGCAACGTTAGCTATATTTGTTTCATTATATTCATATTCTGTATTGATAATATTGTCAAAATCATCACTAAAAATTACATAAGGATTAATAAACTGGTTATAACTTCTATCTTCACCTTTATACAGATCAAACACTAGCCAGCCTTCATTATCCATAGTTATTTTAAAACCGTAATTATAAGCTTGACAAATTGATATAATGGTATCTAATAAGTTATCACCTGTAACCTGTTTATCTATTGTTTCTTTAAAACCTTTTAAAGCCCCTAACTTTAATTTTGGTATCTTTCTTTTTAGATCGTATGGATTAATCACATTTTCGTTTACAAGCCTTCTTATAAATGCTTCTGCTGTTTCTCCAGATTTACTATTTGTTTGAGTCCATATTATCCTGCGAGCTAAAATTGACTCAATGGACTTACCAGAAACTGCTATTTTATTTCCTCCTTCTGTAGAGGTTACAATATTTATTTTTTCAATGATCATAATACTTTCATCATCTTCTCTAACAAGATAATTTCTTTTTTGTAATGTTTTTACGGTTTTCAAATCAGCTATAGTATTTAATACAAAATCACCAGTATCAAAATATCTTTTAACCCATTCTAAAGAAATAAATGTATCTATAAAATCTATAATCTCAAAGTCTTTATTTAATACATAAAGTTCCATAGCTATACACCTTCATATAGATTAGAATAAATGAATTTAAAATTTAAAAATTCTTCTCCACTTTCGCATTGATAAGTAAATAAGTTATCTCCTGGTGTAATTTTAAACCACTTATTTCCCTTTAGAATGTTATTAATAATATTTCTTGTTTCTCCATAGCGTACTAGCTCTACTTTTTTATTAAATACATTTGTATTAATTCTTATTAGATCACCATACTGCATTGTTATATTTAATCCAAAATATTCTCTTGTATCAGCGTTGTAAATAGTAGGATTAACTACCTCTCCACTTGCATAAAGCTCTATAATCAATCCTGTTTCAGTATCTCCAGCATTATATATATTTTGTGTTAATGCTTTATCGATCCTTGAAAATTCTAGCCCTTCATTTTCGATTGAAAAAGGAAACTCAAAAAGATCTATTATAGAAGCCATATTTACAGCTCTTTCTATACGGTCTTTAAAATATGGTTCAAAACATCTAACCTCTATAATTATTGCCTGCTTTTGAGCAAATAATGAACCATCAAAACTTTCTACTTTTCCAGATATTAAAAGATCTCTATTTTCATTTTTAAAGTATAATTTAACTTCTTTTTTTACTTTAAAATACCTGTACAGTCTCTGTCTGTTTTCTTCAACTGGATATGCTGGCTTTACTGTTATGCTTATATCTCTAATCCCTACTCTTGCACTATTTTGAATTTCACCATCTTTCCCAGCTACAGACGTACTATTAAACGTTGCTTTAGGCGGTAATAGTCCATCTATAATTATACTTTCATAAAAAGATGAGCTAGTAAGTTCTTCCTTTTCGTTTTTTTCATTTTCTACCCAAAGTCTAAACATTACTTATTCCCCTTTCCATGTTTTAAATAATTTTAATTGTTTTTGTGTATTTCTATATGTTTCTAAGCTGTCAATAGCTTTAGGTGAAGTATTATACTGATTAAATGTTACGTTATTCACATTATTAGAAGTACCAGCTAAAACATGATTATCCATCTGCATTGCACTTCGTATGTTTTTTATACTGTCATTTAGATTAGACTTAACACTATCTATACTAAACGGTAATGAAATACCTTCGCCTTCTTTTAGCATTTTTTCACTTAAATCTTTAACCGCATTAATGGCTACCTTCGCCTTCTTATCAACACCCTTTTTAATACCTTCTGGTATCCATTGAGATATTTGAGCAAATTTCCTAGACGGTGATTTAATACCTAATGAGTCCTTAAAATCGTTCAACATTCTATTACCGTATGATTTCATACTTTCCCAAAGAGATGGAGCTTTCGCATTTGTACCATTTAACACACCTTCAAGTGTATTTATACCAGCCTGGTAATACGGATCATTTTTACTTTTTGGATTAGTTTTCATTTTATCAAGCATTTTTTGAGCAGTTTCTTGAGCTTTAGCTTGTACTTCTGGATCTTTAGAATTCAAACCTTTAACTACATTGTCAAATTTCTTTTGAGATACTCCAAAATATTTATTAGTATCACCATCAAAAGCACTTAGCGCTTTTAATGCCATCTGTTGATATTTCCCTACATACTCTGGTGTTTTTCCCTCAACAGTTGAAGTCATACCGTTTATTTCATTTTGTATATTTTGGATCTTTTTTTGTTGTGACTCAATTTGCTGTAACTCTATAGCGTCATTTGTACCTTTATATTTTTCTTGAAGGTACTGTAAATGTTGTTCTTCTGCTAATTTCTGCTGTTCTAATAATTGTATTTTTTCATAATTGGACGTTGCTTTAGCTGTAACTGTACTTGTTTCTATCTTTTTCCATTCTTCCGCATTTTCACTAGATAATCTTGTAGCGTTTGTTTCGTACTCTGCCATAGTATTGTAATAACCTTGAGCTTCTTCTTTTTTCTTCTCATAGCTTATTTTTGCTTGTGTCGTTTCCTGTTGCAGTATACCGATCCTTGACTGGATTGAACGAGCTTCGTAATCACTCGCATTTGCCAATTTTCCCTGTAAATCTGCTATTTCTTTATCATTCTTCTTTTTCACTTCGGCATATTCTGCTTCTCTCCTACTGGCTTCTATCTGTGCTTCTGTAGCTTTTGTTACTGCTTCTTTATATGCTGGTAGTTGTGCTTCTAAAATGACTTCTGCACGCTTTTTCGCTATCAAATCATCAATAGACTTTATAGTGTCTTTATACTTACTAATAACACCATTTTGTAGCTCCATTTCAGTACCCAACGCTGAATTTAGCTCATTCAAAATGTACTTAACTCTTGCTTCATATCCTTCTTTAACCTTACCATTTTCATCTGCCAGCGTTTTTAATTCGTTTGACAGTGATTGAACATTATTCATTTCACCGTTAGTAGTTTCTATAGCTTTTGTCTGTTCGGCAATCAATTCCTTATGTGTATTGATTGCTTTTTGAGTTTCCTCTATATTTTCCTGGTACTTATTTTTAGCACCGTCGAGAGCTACCAGGTAAGTACCTATAGCTACTGTTGCACCAACTACTAAGGTTGTAAATAAACCTAATGGTGTAGCACTTTGAGCTAAATTAAAGGCTTTTTGTGCAACTGTACCAGCATTTGTAGCGATTGTATGTGCGTTTGTTGCCAGTGTTGCTCCTTTAGTTACACCTGTTAATAAGAGTGTTGTTCCTTTCGTTACTAAGCTGGCTGTATTTGCCAATGTTTGAGCCTTTTTATTAGCTATCCATGCTACTGTTAAACCAGTAATCAAGGCTGATACTGGCTTAATATTTTTAGACAGCCAGCCTAAACCTTTCATTGATGTTTCAAACACCTTGCCTACATCTTTAGCAAAGCCGTTCCAATCTATACCGTCCGCCCACTCTTGAAAATCATTAGAAACTTTTTTTATTGAAGGAGCAAGCTCCTTTAAAACATCATTTTTTAGTTTTGTTAAAGAAGTATTTAAAGGCTGTACGCTTTCCCCCAATTCTGCCTGGGTTTCTTTTAACTCCACTGCTTCTCTATTTGCGTCAATAATACTTCCGCTTAGCTGATCATATGTTTCTTTAGACTTGCCAAAAGTATTATTAAGCACTCTAGCGATTAAATCTGCTCTTTCTTGTGTTGAGTTACACGTGGCCAGTGCACTACTAAAAGCGTCCTCCACTGCTTCTCCTTCTTTAACCGATTTATTAAATGCTTTTTGTGCTTTGCTTCCAGCACCTAAAACTAACGCCCACTCTTCATTGGAACGCTTCGCCCAATTTATAGCGTCTGCTAATGAACCAGTTACTTTAGCAACCTGTGCACTTTCATTTATAGACTCTGTTAACCCTTCTATCGGGATTGAGTCACCATAAGAAGCCCATACCGCTATAGCCCCACGTGCTGAATTAGTAAGCGTATCGGTAGACACTTTCATACCCATAAGGTTAGTAATAGCATTTGTAGCCATTTGATCATCTTTTAAATATGAATAAAATTCTTTATATCTTTCTTTTGCAAAATCAATCGAATATCCAAATGAATTAGCCGAACCAGTTATTTTAGCCTGCATTTGCCTGTATTCTTCTGTGGCTTCTGATAATGATAATACTGATGTTACATACTCTTTTGTTTTACTGATAGCACCATTTATACCATTTGCAATTAAACTGGCTAGTGCTCCTTTCATTACTGTAAAGCCTTCACTACTGTTTTTAGCTTCCTCTCCAGTATCTTGCAAAGCGTCTGTTAATTGATTAGCTTCACTTTCCACCTCGTTCAGCGTGCTTTTACTTGTTTTTAGGCTATTGTTGAGTTCTTTGATCTTTCCAGCTAATTGTTGTGCTTCCGTTGAAGTTTTACCCTGTTCTAAGATAATGCTTGTATATTCGCTTTTTAAATCTGTCAACTCTTTTTCCTGCTCATTTATTGACCTTTTGAGTTTATCCATAGAGCTGGCACTCTTGGTATTTTCGCTTTGCATTTCATTTAATTTAAAATTGTATTTATCTATCTCTTTTTCAGTTTTATTAATAGAAGCCTGCTGATTTAATATTGATACTTTTAATTTATCTACAGAATTTACACTAGCCTGCTGTTGTCTTTCAAGTTTAGCTATTTCTTTATTTAAAACCTTTACTTCTTCTGACTCTTCACCATACTGTGCTATTGCTTCTTCTTTTTGATCTTTCAGTTTTTCTAACTGCTGATCATACTTTTGTAAAACATCAACATTATTATTATATTTGTTCTTTAGTTGTTCCAGTTTACTTTTTTCAGCTTCTAAAACGGTATTGAGCTGTTTGATTTTAGCTCCTAATCCATCTGTACTGGTAGCCCAATTATCCAGCTTACTGCTTGACTCTTTAAACTCTGCATTAGCTAATTTTATTTTTTTTGTTGCTTCTGCTGTAGATGTCTTTAATTCATCTATATCCACTTCATACTTAATACCGTAAATATTTTCTTTGTCTGCCACGTTTTCACCACCTAACAATCTGTAACTTTAACACTGTATCTTTTCTTATTGTTTTTATCTGTATTCCCTGCATAACTGGTTCTAGCTTGATTGTCCTCTTTATGATTATCAATGTATGTATTTAAGTTTTTCACCAGCTTAAACACTTCAACAGCTCTAAAATTATCTAAAGATAACGGATCTAACGAGTTAAATCTGTCACTCAATATCATTTCTATGTCAAAAACTAAATCAATAAGGGAAGTGTCTCCACTTCCCTTACCTAGTTTTTTTCATTACTGGTAGCCAGTTTAATAGTGGAAAATGTATATTTTCCTAAGTCAATGATACATTTAACAACTTCATTAATAGATGTATCTAAAAACTCTTCATCTGTTAAGCCAGGGAAAATATCTTTCATTAATTCACATATTTGATCATAAGCCTGATTTAAATATCCTGTTACCAGTTCAATAAGTTTAGTATTACTTTCTAGTGAATTATCCAAAAGACATTTGGATAATTCATCAATCTTTAAAGTAACAATAATATCCTTTAACAGTCTCATTTTTATTGAGTAGCTCTGACGGGTATATGTTTTTACAATTTCATCTTGTTTGTTATATATATTCAATTTCAATTCCATTATTTAGAACCCCCAGCTTTTAAAGACATTGTTTCTACTGCGTCTGGATCATATACTTTTGCAAAGAATTTTTCTTCTGTAATATCCCCTCCAGCTTTTACCTTGACATATTTTAATGGCTTATTATCTGCTCCTGCAAATCTATGTTGTGTATAGATTGATGTATACTCCCATTCAAGATTAGTTGTTTCAGTACCATCATCTTTAGTTTTATGGCTTTCTGTACCTCCAGACATTTTCCCTTTATAGATCCAGTAATACCATTCCTGCCCTTCTGTATCTTCACCAATAAAACCAACTGCTACGTATGGTCTGTTTTTTGGAGTAGCGAAGTAAATACCTTTTTCGGTATCTGCTTTTCTTCCTTCGATTTTTGCTCTGGTTTCATCATCTAATACAGATGTAGTAACGCTATATGTATCTGCCCCTTCTGCTGAAATAACAATAGAAGCCTGGTTATCGTAATACTCTGTTCCAGAACTTTCCTCTTCTTCTCCTCCAATTTCACGAACCCCAGCAAATCTAACAGGGGTATCATATGCTAAAGTTGTATTGTTATCTGTTGTTAATGTAGCTAACATTAATTTACGTACACCTCTAAGATTTTTAAAAATATTTTCTTTTTCTGCCATTTTAATTATTCTCCTTTTCTATTCTATAAATTTTGCTTCTATACTTCTTCCAGAATGATTTTTAGAAGCGCTGTAAACATCATTTCCTTTGCCTGGCACTATCCAGCCTTTAGACACTAAAACCTCTTTAGCCTGTAAAAGAATATCTACAGTTAAAGAAGGGCTAATAGAGTAGAAGTTGATAGTAAAATACCATACATAACCATCTTCTTTATTGTCATAATAGTTTAGTGTTTCTGTATCATCATTCCAGATTGTAAAAAAATGATCTGGGTATTCTTCACTATCTGTAAATGAGCCCTGCTCATATACTTCATATCCTAATGTTTCTAATAATTTCCATAGCTCATTTTTCATAACAATTTTTTCACTTCTTTCTCTAATGTATCTTCTACAGCTCCCTTAACTGCTTTATTTCTTTTTATTTTTTGAATAAATTTAACTGGTTTTTGTACTGGAGTACCACGATCCAGCCATATAGAAGCTACACCGCCTTTAGATATATCAAAACCTGTCTGTAAGGTTATTTTCTCACCATCATTTTTAACGTTTAGATTAGTTTCTATAGAGTCTTCTGTAAGTCCAGAATATCTATGTTGATCAATTACTTTTAAATATTCCTGTATTGCCAGTTCACCAGATTTAGTAACTGCTTTTTCAACAATTTTAGGAATATCACCGCCTAGACGCTCTATATCGTGTATGATTTCATCAACACCAGTAAATGTCATAGTACATTTAGTCTTTTTTCTAGCCACGTGATCCTCTAAGCCCTTCAACTTTAAACTTTAAAAACTGGTGTCTATATTCAATATCTTCTGGCTCTCCCATCACTTCAAAAACTTTGTTATCATCTAATCTTTTTAAACGTGTATCGCTTTTAATATCTGGGCTGTACCAGGTTTCCAGGCTTGCTGTATCTTTAATAGCGATAACTCCGTTTACTTCTGTTTCAGTACCTCCATAAGTTAAGAAGGAACAATATATAACTTCTCCTTGATCTGGATATACAGCTATATTTTTTCCTAGTTCTTTTTTATATGTAGGGTTTAATACCATAAACCCTACATTAAAAGGTTTTACAGGTCTATACATCTTTGTTACCTCTTATTTATACTTTCTTTGCAGTACATGAAGATAATTACCGCCTTCATGTACCTTATTAACTAATGTAATTACTCCAGCTGTAGAAATATTGTAGTGTTGCCCTGGCACCAGCTTAAAACCGTTTATATATACTTCAACATAACTTTTACCATTAACATAACCAGGTACTGTATAAGTTGAAGTACTGCCAGTTATTTCTACATAATAATTAGTCTCTGTTGGTATAGCATTAGCTTTTAATTTTGCTGTTAGAGTTTTTAATCCGTTTAGTGATAATACTTTCATTTCTAATCACCATTAAATTAAAATAATGCTTCGATTTCTTCGGTTGTAATTTCTTCAACTTTTACTAGATCAGCTAATTTATTCTTTTCTGCTGTTGTATAGTCATTAGTAGACAGTTGTTTACCACTGACTTTATCAACTTTATTCACTATTTTAGTATCAACGATATTTCCAACTTGTGCAGATGTTTGATAACCACTGTCATTAGTTAATTGTGAAACCTTTGTAGGTAATTCAGTTTTTTTAGCATATTCAGTTAAATTAATTTCACGTGTTCCCAACTTCTCATATTTATTTCCCAGCCAGACATATTCATCATATACGTTGTTTCCAGAACCACTATTAGACAATAAATATAAGATCCCTTTTTTCCCCGTACCTGGTAACTCTTCAACTGCTTGTGTATCAAAACCAGTAATACCAGAAACTGCCTGAGCAATTTCCTGCGTCACTTCTGTTTTAACCGCATATCCACTTAAATCAACATTAACCGCTTTGCTTCCATCTGGTACTAATGGTGATCCATTGACTTTTACTGATTTAACCGTTAACGGCTCTAATGTTGCTAATTTATTCTTTTCTTCTGTTGTGTAGTCATTAGTAGATAATTGTTTACCGCCGACTTTATCAACTTTATTATTTAGATCTGTTTTACTAGCAAAGTTTGTTTTCACAAGTTCTACAAACTCTGTCAGCTTTTCTAAACTTAAAACTTTCATTTTTCTTCTCCCTTACTTAAATAAATCTTGTATTTCTTGTGAAGTGATTTCTTCTAAAACCGTTCCCTCTTCGACTCTATCAAGTCTTAATAAAATATCTTCTAAAATATCTGGGTTTTGTTCTATAACTGCTTCACTGGTTTCTAATCCCTCTAAAACTGTCAGTTGTGAAATAGTAGTATTCCAGTGTTCTTTAGTCTTACTATTGTGCATACAAACAATGAAATTAATTTCACCTTTATAACGTGTAGCAAAATTTGAAATCAGCCAGCTAAATGTTAAATAATCATCTTCAATAGCTACATCTTCACAGTGGTGTTTATCAGCTTCTTTATTTGCATTTAAATAATTAATACTTACATCAAGTCTTGAAAGATCAGCTATCTGCGCTGTCTTGTGACACTTAAAAAATATCTTTTTTGTATTGTTATCTGCCATAACACCAGCTATCTTTAGACTCTCTGGTATTGTTATCTTCCTGCTTATACTGTCAATCACACAGCGTTCCTCTGTATTTTCTGCTAAAGTATTGATAGGGTTCCTAGATTTTTCAACATATTTTTTATACGCTTCATCTAGTTCATTCATTTTTTTCTACCTCCTTTAGCAGTGCTGTTGCAAGCTCTTTATATTTTTGCAGCTCTTCATTTTCGTTCATTTCTTTTTTTTCATAAGAAAGCTGTATAACTCTATCTTTGAAGTACTCTGATAAATTTACATCACCACTACCATAATTCCACAAATCATTAACACCTCGTGTTACTGTACCTTTACACTTTCTACTTATAGCTAATTCTTTAGGTACACCAGAAGAAATCATATATTCTATGACTTCTTCAATGTACTCTTTAACTGTTTCTTCTTGATATGAAGGGGCACCTATAGATTTAATAATATTTGCTGTAAACTCATATTCAAATTCCATTGTAGCCCTCCTTATTTTGCTGTTTCTTTAGTTCTTGTTGTTCTAGCTTTAACTAAGCTGTCTTTTTTTTTAAACGTACAAAACCATCTTGTCTAATGACGTTACCAGCTACAAATACAGATCCTTTAATACAGATCATACCTTCTTTAAATTTATAATCTGTAGACTCCATAACCTCTACATCTGAAAAGATAGGTACTTTGTAAGCTGTCGGATCACCATAAATCATTACAAATTCACCCTCATTAGCACTTTCAAAATCTTTCATATTGCTATTGATTTCATAAGGAATTGTATTAATTGTCTTGTTTTTAATATCAATGTTATAAGCTGGATCTCCATTTGCTTTTTTAACTTCTGATAGTGCTTTTAATGTTTTCTTGTTTAATAATAGTGTTCCTTGTTGTTCTACATCTTCGTCACCACCATAATTAAATACTGCTTCATTTAATGTATTAATATCAATAGTTGAAATTTCAACATCTTTTGCAGAATCAATAGCTTTAGGTGTTGCACAAATACCAGTTAATTGTTTTGTACCAGTTCCCAAAATTGATTGTTGTGATAATTTCTTTTTCATTGCAATTTCAATAGCGCTTTTTACTTTTTCATAATATTGTAATGCTGGAAGTTTCTTTGTTTCTTCACTCACTTCGGCATAAGCTGTAATTTTTACTTTTGTCATTGGTGCATAGTCAAATACTGGTTCTGCTTCTGTGTATGCTTCACCTTCACCTGTAATACCACCTTCACCATATGATTTTACATATGCTTCTTCATAAGACTCTCCACCGATTAAGTTTTCTGTTGCTACTTTATCGATCCATGTTGATACTGGTTTAAAAGTATCATTAATTTGTGATCCTTGGTGTTTTGGTAATAATAAATTACCAGACTCAATTTTTACTGCTCTTTTTTCTAATAATGCTTTACCACGTTTTTCAAATTCTTCATTCATTTTCTTTTCTCTTGCTTCCATATCTTCACCAGCACCGCCACGCATACCATAAGTACCACGCATTAATAAAGATCTTTGTTGTGCTTTATTTTCCTCTTCCTGGTTTTCTTGATCATTATTTTCTTCTTGTTCTTTTTCTTTATCTTCAACATTTGCTAGCTGTTTTTCAGCTTCATCTAGTTCACTTTTAACTTTTTTTAAAGTTTCTCCTAGTTTAGCTCTTTCTTCTTTATCGTCACTTTCAATCATAGCCTGTTCTAAGTTATCTACCTGTGATCTTCTTTCTTCAATAATATCGTTTAAGTATTCTTTGAAATTCATCTTTTAATATCCTCCATATCTTTTTAATAACATTCTTGTTTCAATACTTAATTTAGAGTTCTCCGACTCTCTTACACGTGACTTAGAGTTCTCCTTCTCCTTGCGCAATCTCTCCAGATTATTTTTGTCACGTGCGTATATTTCAGTGTCCTCATATGCTGGAAATGTCACCGCTGATACTTCCACAACACTAGAAATAGCTCTAATCCTATGGGTAGGCTTTTCAGTATCTAAACCTTCCCAGGCTTCATCTTCAATCGAAAACATGAAGCTCATACCTGTAATATCTCCACGCTGAATAGCGCTGTATAAATTTCTTGCTTCTGTGTTATTTTCAATATCTAAATAAACTCTAATAAACAAACCTTGTTCATCTACCCCTAACTGCATAGTAGAGCTTTCGTTATCCTTTCTACTACGAGCTAAAGGAATTTTACTAATATCATGGTTTACTAAAAATCTAACATCTGTAAGATCTGTGTTATCCAATGCTCCAGCTTCTATAATTTCCTGGCAAAAACCCAGATCAGTCATAGAGTCATAAACAATCGGTCTCCCCTCAATAACTTTTCCTTTTTCATCTTCTGTAGCTCTTACTTCAAAATTATAGGATCTGTTAATTAGTTCTTTTTTATTCTTCATACTACACCCCCTCGTTGTCCTTTAAATTTTTCTGTTTCATTTGATAAGCCTGTGCTAAATCAACATCTATGTAATTTAATGACTGCATACGTTTGCCTTCCAGCTCTTCTAAAGGCTCTAAACCTAGAGCAATACGTTTTTCATTTTCGTACAGATCGCCACTATCGCCTAAAATTCTAATGGCTTCTAATACCTGGGTTGTAGTCATGAATATTAAAGCCTGTGGTAAGAAAATAATTTCATTTCCTAACTGCTTTTCTCTGTCTGTAAACAGTGTTTTAGTAAAAGCCTGTGATATTGCTATAACAAGTGGCTCTAATTTTTTTTGATAAAAGGCTTCATACTGATCTTTTGTATAATCACCAGTTAAGATAGCCATACTGACTCCAAAAATTCTCAATATTCTGTTATCAATAAATTTAAGCGTATCAGCGTCCACCATCTGCACTTTTTTAGCTATAGGTATGTAGTCGCTTTTTCCATCAAGCCCTAAAATACCAGACTCATTATTTTTTAGTTTTTCGTTAAACTCATTTACCATATTCTGTACTTTATCTCGATCCATCATTGAACCAGATTTAACAACACCATTAATAGAAAATGAGCTTTTCATAGCTTTTAATATACCTTCTCTCATATTGGTATCCATTTCCAATAATTTAATAAGTGCGTCATTGTCTGGCTGTCCGTTTTCGTTTCCTCCTAAATAATCATTAAAAGAAAACTTATATCTAATATGGATCACTTCGCTGTAAGGCAAAGTAAATTCCTGCATATTTTTAAACTGCATTTTTATAAATAAAGTTCCTGTAGTATCTTCTAAAAAATCTACTTTTCTAGGCTGTAGGGGATAAAGGGCTATATATTGCTTTGTCTTACTGCCATCTTTATTTTTAATCACTTTGTAAACTGGATATATAATAGCGTTATAGTTTAAAAACAAATTCCAGATCACTTTACTCATAAAATCGCTTTTAGTCATAAGTTCATTAGGGTTATCCAATACATACTGTATAGATCCTTTAACTGGTACTTGATTATGTTTTTCTCCTCTAACGTGTTTAGGCTGTAGCTTTGTCATTTCCTGTACAATACAATCAACGACAGATTGTACAACATCACTAGCATATATATCTGATCCAAACTGTGAAAAGATAGGCAATCCACTGTTTAACATATGAGCATATCTCAAACCGTTTATTTTATTTTTCAGCTTTTCAAATATTCCCATGCACAACCTCCTTTACTAGTTATTTTGTGTCAGCTGTCCTCTGTACCTTCTATATATTTCATATAGAATTATCAGCGTTACAGCTCCATCAATTCTCCTTGTAGCCTGGTTATTTATCTTTATACATAACACTCTCCCGAAGTTATCAATCTTCATAGAAGCATTACCTAAACACCATCTGTCTAACTCATTTTCGTTATAATTAACGTGCCTTGCTTTAAGTTCCTGCTCACATAGTCGCATAGCGTTATTTAATGTTTCTGCATTTTGTAACACCATTTCACACTCTATACCGTATTCTTCCATACGGTCTTTAAACTCTCTAGCAAAACGCTGATCATAACCACAAACTACTGTTCTAATGTCATAATCTTTATAGAGCTGATAAAACCAGTCTGCTACTTTTGTTAAATCGTTATCTAAACCTGGTAAAACTGTGAGTATACCCTGTTTAGCCCATTCTTCATATTTTGCTCCAGATTGCTTATCGTCACTATTCTCTAGTTTTCCCTCTGGTATGAAGTACATTGTATGTACAAACTTTGTATTACTATCTTGATCTAAAGCCATGATCTTAGCACACGTTAAATCTGTTGTTTCACTCAAATCTACAGCACCAATAACATATTTTCCCCTTAGATCCTCTATATTAAATTTAGCTTCATAGATATAATCTTTTTCTTCCAGCCAGCTTTGAGAATTACTTTGTTTAAAGTTAAAATCTTTACTTAAAACAAACATTCTATCAGCTTTTGAAGATCTAGCTTCATCTACCTGCTCTCTTAAATAATCCCATTTTTTAACTATCCCTAATGATGGATTAGACTTCTGCCAGCTTGCTTCATTTTCCCATACTTCCCGTTCACTGTCCTGTGTATAAAGCCAAGGTAAAGTACGTTCCGCTTTTATACCATCATCTTCACCATTGATAATAGCTCTGCATTTTTTTAACTCTTCATCTAAATACCCATCATTTACAAAGCCTTCGGTAGTAATATTTATAAACTTTGGATTATCTTTTAATGACTGAGATTGTTCTATAGATTTTGCTATTACATTTGTTTTCATTTCATGGGTTTCATCCACAATAGCAAAACCTATATTTCTTCCTTCTTTGTTACGTGTTTTATCACTAAGTTTAAATATCTTAGTGTTTGTTGCCTTGTTAATGATCCATCTTTGATTACGTTTTGTATCTAAATCATTAGGATCTATCAGCATACGCATTAAGTCGATAGCGTCATATACAATAGAAGCCTGGTTATCATCATTTGATGAACAAACAATATCATTTCCTTCTTCTCCTATGATCAGCTCTGTTAATGCAAGTGCTGAACACGTTTCACTCTTTGTATTTTTACGTGCAATCAGTAAGACTATCTTTTTAAATCTGTCAAACCCTGTATCAGCCATCTTAAAGCTGTAAACAACTTCTATAAAAGCCTTCTGCCATAACATCAAAACCATAGGCTTATTATAAAAAGGTGCTTTAGTTAACTTAACGCAATTTTCCATGAAGTCCATACGCTCATATGCGCCAGATGTATCATAGAAATACCTAGGATCTTCAAGATCTTCTATCAATCTATCTAATTCTTTAATTAATTCTCTTCCTGCTATTATTTCGCCAGATCTAATAGCTTCTCTGTACTGAATTAAATACCAGTCTTTATTAATCATTAGTTTTCTGCAAACGCTGTTCCATGTATTGCCTTAATGGACTTTCTACCGTTTCGCTTTCAATCCCTAACGCTCCATTAACAACCTTCAAAGCATTTAGATAAGATTGTGATAGATCTTTGTACTGTTTATAGGCTGGTGTTACTTTTTGTTTAGTTTCATCACCTGGTTTAACTATAATAAAAGGCAAAGTTTTTAAATAATTTAGCTTTCCTTCTAAAAATACTAATTGATCTATCAAAGGATCTATAAGTTTTAATGTTTCCACGTCAAGAGCTTTACAAATGTCTAGTACTTCTTCTTTTCTATTCATTCTTTGTTCTCCTTTCGTGTGTTTTTTCAAACTTTCATTTTTTCAATCGAAAAATCTCAATTTTTCACTTTCTGCAAGAGAAATGACTCGGTTGCAGTACTCTTCATACTCAATTTTAAAAATTGGAGTGGGGGTATTAATTACTAAAACTATCAAACCAATCTTTAACATATTCCTTATATTTTTCTGGTCTGTCTTGAACATTCATCAAACATTCATCAATGCTTTTATTAATAAATATTTCTTCTGCCCCTATCGTATTAACAATACGCTCTCTTTCTGCTTCCATTGGATAACCTCCTACTATGTAAGCATTATTAAAGCGTCCGTTTCTTGTCTTGATCATATCCAAGATTAGATCTCTAATCATAAAAACATTTTTAGATAATCTCCTGCTGTTCTCGTACCTGCTGTTAATAGATATACACTGATAGATGTTATCTAGATCTAATACAAGATCATGTACACCAGCAACACTCTTTATATAGTCACATTTACCAGAACCAGGCGCACCATATACAAGATATATATGTCTTGTTCCTTCACTACCAAAACGCTCATGTATACGATTATGAGTAGCGTGTGATACTATCTGTATCAAATCTTCATTTAATGAAATATCATAGTCATTGACATTACTCTCCGTTAATACGATTGTATGGTGCAAAATAATATCATACTTATTTACTATCGGTTTTCCTGTTATTTCATCATAAACAAACCCATCATCTGGGCTAGTTCTTTTTAAAATTAAACATTCTCTAAAGCTCTGCCACTTCTTAGACCTGTAAAAACTGCTTAATGTAAACATTGTTATTCCCTTTACCTTGTTAATTCTTCTTGTCCTAATTCAATTAAAACTTGTTTAACTTCATCTTTTAATTTAGCTGGTACTTCTTTAAATGTTAGTTTTCCATCTAAAATGCGATATACTAAAAAGTTAGCCATTTTAATTACCTCCCAACGTCATTAAAATTAAATCTTGAACCGCTTGTGCGGTTACTTCTTGTTCTCGTTTTAATATTTCTAATTCACTAGGTTTGTTTAATTCCTCAAGTTCTTCATATGTATAAGGAATATAAACATAAATATCTTCGTACTCGTCAAACGCTTCTTGAGGCGCTTGATAAGGAACGTCAATAACTTTTGATACATCTTTACCACCATTCGGATATTCCGCAATAGTTTCGTAGTGCCATTGTTCCTTAATTTCTTCTACAGCTTCGTGATGTCTAATAAATAATTTATCTAGTTCCAAATGTCCTTTATTTAAATCATATTCTTTTAATTCCTGTGTTTTATCTTCATTAAAAACTCTCATGTTTACACTCCTTTAAGAAACACGTTTCCATATATAAACTAACATTGTTGGTTGAATGTTTTGTGCATCACCATTACCAGTGCTATCGCTTTCCGTCCCATAAGCATTAGATGGCGAATATGTCATTACCTTCTGTTCTACATATGCGTCAGATACTTGCCATTCTGATCCACCTTTATGTCTTAATAAATGAGTATGATTTTGCAACCACTTACTACCGATTGTCTTACCTGCACTTTGGTTAAAACTAGTTTTTGTGTTTGTGTCCTTATCTTCTTCATTTATACCACCTAACGCATATCCTTTTATACGTTCCCATGTACCACCAAATAAAGACGCGGGCGAAGTTGGGCTAACGCTCATATAGATAGCGCCAACGGGGTAAATTTTTGCTAATACTTGTTCCATTGTTGGTACTTCAACCTTGCAAAAATTTTCATCAAAGCCATGTACTTTACCATGTGTTGACATAAAATAAACCTCCTAAAAAATTTGCTCTTCTTTGATTTTCTTATTTAATTCAAATTCTTTCTTTTTAATTTCTAATTCTGCTGGATTGTTGCTATATCTATTTTTCGCCCAATTCTTTAGTAAAAACTGCGCACAAGCTACAGAAGGCTGTATATAAACTTCTTCTTCATAAAATTCTATACGCTCTGTTTCTTTTAATCTTTTACCATTTTCATATACAACTTCTTTTAGCTTCATGGCTTTTTTTATTGTTTTAGTAAAGCCTAAAGCACTCCTAAACATAGCTTGTTCAAGATCTTCAACAGCTTTTCCCCTGGACTCTTTAACAAGTGACGAAAAAGACGCTATTTTTCTTTTGTGCGTTTTCCAGGTAGTGTAGGAGATACCTAAATATTTAGCTACCTCCTTCTCACTTGTTCCTTTTGCTAAAAGTTCTTTAATTTCTTCTAATCTAGGCAATATGACTTCAACATATTTATTCTTTCTGCCACGTGACATAGTACATCACTACGCTTTAATTAATTTTCCTTGTCTTAACAAAGAACATAACTGTTCATTTTGTGAAGCAGTACCAGAATAATTAGCAATTCCATTTACTCTAGCAATTAATTTTCTATGACTAATGCTACTGTCAACACCGATAGCTTTTAAACCGTCTACAATAGACTTACTGTTAGTTGCAGGGTAATAGTTAACTTGATTAGTTGTTCCTGCACCTAAAACCTCTCTAATATCACCATCATTAACCCAGCATAAACCATCATCTAATAGATAAGGGTTTTTAGTTCCGTTTTTAATTTTGGTAATAATTCCATAATTACGAGCCATGTTAGTCGCTAAAATAGCTTCGCTGTTTGGAGCGGTTGAAGATTTATAACATGTACTAAAGCGTACCTTTTGACCAACTGCATATTTATTTTGTCCTGGATTAGGTGTAGGCTGTGGACTAGGAGCAACACTATTTGTATCTACGATAGCGTTATAAATAGCTTCTGCCAGCTTTTGTGCGCCTAACTGTTTATATTTGTTAGCGTCCTCTGTATCTACAAAACAGCACTCAATCAACATTGATTTAGCTTTTGTTTTATGCACTACATATAACCCCGAACCATCTTTAACACCACGATTTTTAAAGTCCAGCGCTGAAATATTAGCGCATACTTCTAAAGCGTCTGTAAATTGTCTACCTTTGTATGTATAAACTTCTACTCCTTGACCGCCACCAGCATTAAAGTGAATAGAAATAAAATAATCTAATGTTTTATTGTTTGCTAAATTAACCGCTTCTTTTAAATAAGCATTTCGTGAGTTAGCTCTATCAATAGTACAGTTAATAACTTCATGACCATTAGCTCTTAATAAACTAATTAAAGCATTTCCTACTTCTCTCGTTTCCACGCTCTCATTAATAATTCCTACTGCCCCAGATCCTGGACCAGCAACAGTATGACCACAATTAATACCAAACTTCATTTTAATTTCCTCCTTTATTTTTTAATAAGTTACAATCATCTATCTTGTTTAATCTAAGCTCATGCAGATTGACAACTTTGTTTAAATTGTCTATCTCTTCACCGTGCTTATTAATTCTTCGATCTCTAATTTGATCGCTTTCTTTCATGTTTTCGATTGCTACAGTTAGCTTTACAATATTAATATTTAATTCATCAATAGGCTTTTTTTCTCTTTCAGCATTGTTTTTAACAGTTACATAAACACCGACAATAGCAATCAAGCAAGCTAGAACCATTCCTAAAACTGTGTAATAATCAATCATTTTTAATACTCCTATGTTTTTTCATTCGTTCTAATAAGTTGATCTAACCCAGTAGAAGCTAAGCCAGAAGCTAAACCGCCTAGAATAACTTCAGGTGTAAATGTACCCATTACCCAAACATTAACTACCACTCCTGCAACTGCTACGATTGTAGGAATGTATTTGTTATCTACATCATTGATCCATTTTTTTACGATATAACCGATACAAAAACACGTCGCTAATGTAATAGGCACAATATAATCTTGTAAAATTTCCATATAAAACCTCCTTCGTTCATATAAAAATCATACTTCTTTCCTTGTTATTTTTTTACCTCACATTTTTCGCATTTTTTTCGCACGATTTTCGCACCTAATATTTTTTAATAACGTCCTTTAAACACAAAAAAAGGACTTTTTTATAAAGCCCTATCACCATAAATTATTATTGCTAATCTTCTAATTATTCTTCTTCTCTGTCTGTATAAAGTACTTTTATCTATTCCTAAATCTTCTTGTGTTCTTTCATACGTGTAACCATTTACATATAAATTTGTAATGATCCCTATATATTCATCATCTTTTATCAAGTCTATAACTCTATCCATAAAAGCCATAACACTTCTATACTCTTTATTTATTTCTTTTCCTATTTTTAAATCTCTATAGGTTTTTAATAAATAAACTACTTTTTCATATGGTGTACGATTTTTTAATACAGTTTCTACAATCTCTAACGCTTCCATTTATAACCCTTTCCCTATTTTAAATTTACATATACTTATTAAGCTAAAGATAGGTTAATTTTACTGTATAGCTTCTTAGCAGCACTATTTTAGCTCCGTAAAATATTTATCCAGATCTTTTCTTTTTAATTTTAAAACATTTCGGTATTTTCTTATGTCTCCATCTGGATTAATTGATCTGGCAATTAATATATTTCCTCCTCTATCAACGATTTTATCCCATTTATATACTTTTCCTTTTTCTATTTTAATCAGCCTTGATAATCCGTTTTTTAGTTTTTTAGGTACTAATATATCTTTATTTAATTTATACACTGACAGATTAATAATCTCTGTTTCTGGCTCATTCATCATCTTTCACTTCCTTAACGCTTCTTTCATTTTCAAAATAAACTCCTCCAACTTTTTCAAAATTTCTAGCGTGTTCAATATTGCTAGTATGCTTACAATAATCATCTATACAACTTTCACACGCTAAACAATCACATAAATATACTGTTTTTTTCTTGTTATTAAAATGTTCATTAATTAGCTGTTCAAAGATACACAATTCTTCTTCATACGGATTATAAATACTGTTGCCATCAATCTTTACAGTACCATCAGCTATATACTGAAATGCGTTTCTACATACTTCTTCTGTCAATTTCATTATTTTACTTTGCCTTTCTTTTATTTATCAGTTTTTCATTTTCTTTTACTTTTTAATTCCATAACATACTGTTTTATTGTTAAATGCATACTTTCTAAATCTGAAATAATGCAGTTCAATAACTCCTTTATTAATTCATCTGCTGATAATCTACAATCTAAACAATAATGATTGCTTGAATAAGGCAAATCAAAAAGAATATAAATCTTATCCTCTTTAGCTTCCCACGCTTTAATTTCAACATCATCAAATTTATTTTTTTTATCTTTAAAATAGCTCCAAACAATACTCATATTTTTATCAACATCACTAAAACTTGGTGTTTCTTTTTTTAAATTTATATGTACTTCTTCCATGCCCTTAATTCCAACCGAAGCTATTTCATATCCCTCTTTTTTTCTTTGATCAATCCATCTAGAAATATGTTCTAATGCGTTCTCTTTATTTATCATCTTCCACTCCTCTTAATTCTCCTTCTTCTATATAATTTGTTATATTTTCTGGACTCTTTATATACCCTAGCTGATTGATTGATAATTTCCCCTGTTTTGTATAACTATGAAATTCATATTGATAAGGAGCAATAAAACTATATCCATTACTTCTAATTAATATTTTTCCTTTTTTCCATTCCTTCTTATTTCTAGTCCACACATAAAATTCAACCTCTTTATCTAATCCATTTTTTTCTAAAAATTCTTCATATACTTTATATTGAATTTTGTTAAATTCGTTTATTTGTTCCCATAATTCTTTTTCTTTGATTTTCAACTCTTGTAAATTCTCCATGTTTTCCACTCCTTTTACTGTGTATTTACTATCAAGATAACCCAGTATTATTTCGATTTGTTCAGTACCTCTAAACCCTATATATATCAATTGTTTTAGCCATTTCTTCATCAAAAAAACTTTTGATACTTTTTTAATGCTTCTTCTATGTTTATTCAATTTTCTGTATAATCTTTTTGAGGTGATATTATGCCTTATGTTAAAAATGAAATTTCCTATCTTTTTTGTCCTGCTATACATAAATCTATCCCTTATGAATTTTCGATATATCATAGTGGAAAGAATGTGTATGCTAATTGTGTAAAATCACAACACTGTGTTTTTGATGATTGCCCTTTTCAAAAATGCAAAACAGTTTATAAAGATGGAAAACTCATTTTAAGAGATTAAATTTTTATTTAATCTCTTTTTTCTATTTCAATTTTTACATCATAGATTATTTCTTTTGGTATTTTTGTGACAGTTTGTATATGTAATCTCCTATCTTTTTCATTTAACATTCTGTGTTTTATTTCAATATGATCATCATAAAAATCTATTCCTTCTACTTCTTCATAATAAGTATATGTAAGTCCATTCGTTTTTAATTTTAAATATCTAACTTCTATTTTCATTGTTTGCTATCTCCTTTATCTACTACCATTACTTCAATTCTTTTATCTAATACTAATACTCCTTCTCGTAACTGATTAATAATATCTAATCTAATTTCATCTAAATCTTTTTTATTTACAAGAGTATTAACTTTAAAAATTAATAAATTATTTTCTATATCAACTTCTATCATTGTTTGCTACTCTTCCTTTCTTTCATATCTGTTACAGCATGGTAAATCTTCATCTAATAACTCGTATACTTCTAGTTCTGATAAATCTCTTATTACAACTTCTTTTAAGGTACATTTATAACACTTTTCGCCATTTGCCATGGCAAACTTTCTCATTGGAACTTTTGATCTATGTATACAATCTTTCAAAGTGCATATTACATCTGTCATGGTTCGCTAACCTCCTTCATATAATTTTGTCATTCTTATATGTTTAATAATATTTCTATCGAATGTTTTAACAGATCCATCTAATTTAGTTAAAATTACAAAATTATCACCAGTAGAAACAGCTTTAACCTTTTTAAATGTATGCCAGTTTCCTTTAGTAAAATGTACTGCTACTTTCATATTTATAAATACACTCCTATATATCCTTTGTTATCAAATTCTTCTAATACAATTAGATCACCAACTTCAAAACCTCTGTCATTAAATCTAATTTCAAATTTTTTAACTTCAGCTATAACATCTTTAAAATAATTAGGTCTAATCTTTAAATTATGTACATTCATTTTTTTACCTTCTTTCTATTCATCTTCTACAACATAATACTTACCGTCTAATATACCGTTGAATGTCAACCAGCTTGATAAATAGTTATGCCTTATATTTAACAATCTTACTAATTCATCACTGTACATTGAACCGCATACTAATGTAATATCGTTAATATCCAACAATAAAAAATGTTGTTTTGGTCTACCCGTTGCCATATTTAAAAGCTCCTAGAATAATATAACTTCTTTAACTTTTTCTTCTTCTAAAGTTATTTCATCCTTAAAATACTGTTTAATTACATTTTCTGCTTCTACTTTTGTAAAGTTGAATGTTGCCATAAAATACTTAGTTAATAATTCTTTCTTCCATTCTTCGCTCATTTTTAACTCCTCCTATAAATAATCAAATATAGTTGTTTGTACTGGATCTTTATTTTTATAATCAATTCCTAATACGTCATAGCTTTCTTTAAAATATTCAATTGCAAATTTTCTTTGTTGTTCTGATAATAGATCTAATTCTTTTTTTGTATATCCTTTATAACTTCCATAAGGGCAACCCATACAACTAGTACGATCTATATAATTATATATTTCTGGTATTTCTATTCTGTATTTTTTATATATATTCTCTAACAATTCATCACTTAGATCATGTAAAGGTGTAAATTTTTTATCTTTAGTAAAACACGTTTTATATTGATGTTTACGTGTTAAACTTTCATTCCCTCTAACTCCTAGAATTGCTTTTTTACAGCTTGTTTTTTCATATTCCTTTAATGGTTCTTTTTTTAAGTATTTGCAACAATATGAGCTAATTTTATGAGCGCTCCCACTTAATACGTATTCTCTAGCTTTTTTGCTAATGTTGTGCATACTCTCCTCTCTCGCCAATACTCTATCTAAAGTAGATTTAGCTCTACTTCCACCTTGATAGCGCCTTATATATTCATCTTGTTGCTTACTAAAACAGGGTGATCCATACTTTTCTTTAATTTCAAACGGCTTAAATTTAGGTAACAATATTGTATCTGCATTATCGTACATTCTTTTTCTTATGGCTGTATGTTCCATATATGTATTTACTGCCACAATTTCAATTTGATCATCTTTTAGGTACTCTTTTATAAACCAATATAAGAAATGACTATCTTTACCACCAGAATAAGATAGATAGTATTTTTGTTTATCAATCGCTTTAAATCTACTTGCTAGATCTTTTAAATAAAATTCCACTTCGTCCATTTTTAACCCTCTAATATTTCATCTTTTCTAATCTTTTACGCTTCATTTTGGCAGTGGTTCTAGTATAAATACTTGTTGTATTAATGTTGGAGTGACCTAATATATCTTTAAGCTCACTAATATCTCCACCCTCCTGCATAAACTTAATAGCAAATAAATGCCTAAAACTATGAGGGTGTACCTTGTCTATTTTTATACCTCGGCACATTCCAGCAACCTTTTTTAAACGGTTGTAAACAGTTGTATGATGTAACATAGTTTCATCTTTTTTTCCTTTGAAAATATAGCCAGATGTAATATTTTTATCTTTACAGTAGTTTAATAGATCTTTTCTTAGATCCTGGCGCAATATTATTTCACGTATCTTTCCTTTATTTCTTACCTCAATATAATTACTTGCTATATTCTCTACTGTAAAAAACTTAAGCTCTCCAGCACGTATGCCAGTAAAAGAAAATATTTTCATGATCAAATACATTTCATAGTCTTTCTTTTTAGCCATTCTTAACATACGCTTTAAATCTTCTGGCTCTAAAACTTCCTCTAATGAAGCCTTTTGCTGAATTTTTATGTTTTTCAAAGTCTGCTTAGAGTAATATTTTTTCAGTTTGTCAAAATCAAAATCATTATCGCCGTTACTTGTAAGCTCAAGATACTTGATAAATTTATTAACAATAACAATATAATTGCTAACGGTTTTAGGCTTATAGTTATCTATCAAATAACTTTTAAACTCCATTAAATCAGTTTTAGTAACTTCTTCATTTTTCAAAGAATTAACAAACATTGTTATTACTCTTTCATACTGTTTCTGTGTTCTTTCTGCTTTCTCGTCTAGTTTCTCTTCCAGAAGATAAGGTTTTATCTTTTCTTTGATCTCGCTCTTTTTCATTCCTTTCTCCTTTCACGCATACGAACATAAATATAAAATTTGCCGTTTATTTCGTTATATCTAATTTCATGTCGTAAATAGATTTTATTTTTATACTTGTGTTCCATTCTCTGCTGGATAATTTCTGGAGTTCTAACAAACTTCTTAACGTGACTTGCTTTAAAGTTGCTGTAGCTTTTACTTTCTTTCGGTTTCTTTAAATTAGTACTACTGCACCAGCGTTTACTCCCTTTAGGATCCTTTATCAGGTAATTAGCCAGTCCACTTAATCCGTTTTCATCTGGATCAACTTTTCTAACATTGTTGCGTTTTCCACACTTCCACATACTTTCCACAAGGTCCATACTTAACCCACCGTCCATTATCAAATGATGGTGACACCGTGTTTTCTTCTCTTTGCTATGCTCTGTAACATAGATGTATTTAGCTTTTTCTAAGCCTAACTTTTTTCTTTTATAATTGATCCTTCTTATGTAATTTTTTATATTTTTTAATGCTTCGTCTAATGAAGCAGGTAAATGATCATTAGAATATGTAAGAGTTATCCATAAATCATTTTTAGAAAAATTAGTATTGATTAATCTTTCTACTCTTTTTCTAGCGTATCTATCATTTAAATTTCTTTGTGCCTTGTTTATCTTTTTTAATTTGTATAATTTACTTTCTTTTTTTGTAAACTCTGGGTATATCTCTATTTCAAACTGTTCACCAGCTTTAATAGTTTTAGTTGCATAAACACTTTTAATAGATCCACTTTCTAATAACTTTTCTATTAGACTTTCGTTAGCCATGTCTAAAGGATCTTCAAACGTATCATCATAGCTATAGTCTATATAGCTGTTCTTTTTCTTACTGCTCATATTATTACCTTTATAATTCTTTCGTTGAGTTGTTAATATCCATTACGAGGACTTTTAAACGCTTAAAAACAACTAAATTTCATTTACAATTTTTCTCACCTGTGCTAAAATATAGGTGTCTAAAAAATTATATTTAGCTGAAAACCGTTTAATGTTGTGAGCATTTATAAACGGTTTTTTCTTTTATTTTTAATAATCAAATCTGTTAGCTTCTTCAATCTCCATCTTTAAATTATTGCTTGGATACCAAGTATTTAAATATTCTTCTGCTTCGTGATATTTAGCTTTTAAAGTATCTCTATAAGATGGGATCTTAAAATAATCTTTATAATCCCTCCACAATTGAGCAAAAACCTTTTTAGAATATTTAAGATAAGCACTTGAATTTTTACCGCCTAATAATTTAATAACCTTGTTTTTAGCCATTTTCTCCAAATGATACTGTTGTGTTGTATCAATAGTCATATTGTTTTCCAGGTGCTCTAATCTTTTATCTGTTTGTTTTTGTACTTCAAACATTAATCCTAGCGCTTCCATTGGTGTAGATGGTATTTTATAACCAGTATCTTTAACTTTAAAGTAATGTTCTACTAAACAATCGTATACTTCCCAGGCTTTATCTGTATTTAATGATTTAGCGTGTAAAAATGCCCCTCTTTCCGTCCAAAGATATATTATTTTTGCGTTCTTTAATGAACCAAAATCAATTTGATTTTGGTTAATAAACACTTTCTTTTTTTCACCTTCTAATGAAATAAAGTGTTTTCCTTCTTCGTATCTTTCCTTATTTCTATTAAAATTGTTTGTAATGATCTGATTTGTTGTTCCGTAGCTTTCTGCTAATTGACCTGTTAGCAATACACGCTCATTTTTATAATTAATTACTTGTAAATCGTTCATACTTTCTACCTCTCATATAGCTTATTTACTATCCGCTCCTTCAAAATTTTTTAACTTATTTTCCAGTTCTGCAATAGTATTATTTCTATCGTTGATCTCCATTGTTAATAATGAATTTCTAGCCCTTTCATCTATATACAGCTTCCTGTTTTTTTGTGTATCAAGTACAGCAATAGAAAGCAATAAGATGGTTGCTAAATTAAACATTATCAGAACACTTCTTTTTATTTTCATCTTTAATCCTCCTATAATTCTTTTAACCTGTTATATAAATTTATATATTCTTTTAATTTAACTGTTTCATCTTCAAGTAACATCTTTGTAACTGCTACCCCATCATTTGTATCAATGTATTTGCTATCTTCCAAATATGTAATAGTATTTTGCAGGTCCATACAGTTATTTTTTAATGTCTCAATTTTTTGATTTAGCAAAATCATAGTTATACTAATTTCATAGTCTGTTAACTCAATAGTCATTTTCAGTTTTCCTCCTTAATATTTGTTTTTATTTGCTCAACAATAGCCATAGTTATTTAAAAATTTTATTTATTTGCTATAATTCACCTTGAAAGGAGGTATAGCAAATGAAGATCAAAAAAATATCTAACCTGTTATTAAAGTATATGGTTGAGTGTTACCATGAAAATGGTACAGACAGCTTTAATTATGCTACTTTTGTTGAAACATTCCCCAATGTTAAAGCACATGAGTTAAAGGCTTCTTTATATAATCTTGAACATGATAACTTTGTTTTTATTGATCCATATGATAATCTTCCTGCTATAATAATTTTGAAAGTAAATGCAATCATACAAATAGAAGAAGATACTTTATTAAAAAAAGGCTACGATCTTGCTAAAGAAATAAAATCATTTCTTTAATCAACAACAATCCAATCATTACTCATTAATCTATCAGCGTCTGGCTGCCAGCCATGAGATAAAGCACATATATTTTTTTGTGCTGGTGTTCCATCTGCATATATTAATTTACAATTTTCTTCTGGATTGTTAGTTGGTTTTATTTTAAAAGCAATATTTCCACACTCTGTTAATATTGTTATGCACTTGTTTTCTTCAAGTGCTTTTTTTACTGCTTCATGAATATACATTTTTTCACCTTCTTTCTTTATCGCAATACTCGCACTATTAAAGCAATAATTGAACTTAGCAATCCTACAATAGAAATATATAAAGCTGTTTTTGGGTGTCTATCTAAAAACGGTTTTTTTCTATTCATTTTCCGTTTTCCTCCACTTTAGTAGCCATCTTTTTACGTTCAAGTTCAGCATACTTATGAACTTGCGTTTCAGTTAATTCTACATACGGTAATAAATGAACCGATCTAATACCGATAAAAACCCTTTTACCTTTTTCCTCAACCATTTTAGTAATTTCATCAATTATTTTTTTTGCTTTATCATGTCCGCATGGTATGAATTTCATTACATCAGTTGTAGAAGCATAACCCTTTAATAAAATATCTTCACGAACATTATTTATATCTGATCTACACATTTTCTATCTCTATCCTTTCATTTATATACTTTATTTAATTTGCTATAATCTCCATTGAAAGGAGGTGTAGCAAATGAAAAAACCAAACACTTTTAAAACAGAACAAATCTCTAATATTAGCACTGCAATTAAAGATAAGTTGTATAAGACAAATAACCTTTCTCAAATTGATAAAATTTATGATGTTCTTGTTAATGTATTACCCGAACTTATCGTAGACACGATAATTGAATATGATAAATCTATAAACGAATAATTATTTTAAAAGTTAGATGTGCCACCATCTAGCTTTTTTATTCCCACCATTTCATTTTTAAGTGTTCTTTAAGAACCTCTAAATTATCATCTGTTACCTCCCATTTGTTACTAATTAAATCAATGTATTCTGGTTGCCATCTTTCAATTGTTAATTCTTCATTTCCTTTTATTGCTTTTGCAATTTTAAAGTAGTCTGGCCACTTCCTTGTTATTTTAATTTTAAAACTATACTTTCCTTCATGATCTAGTCTCGTGATACACGCTTCTTTTTCAACCGCTTCTTCAATAGCTTCATGAATATACATTTTTTCACCCTCTTTTATTTATGACCAATTGTCATGGTTAGATAATATTTTCATTATCTCAATAATCACAATTCGATCATTTTTATCTATAAACTTTATTTTTTCATACATTTCCAACGCTAAATTTACGATTTGTTGTCTTTCATCTTCTCCACCGTTTTCGTTTCCATTCTCGGCAAGTTTGAGGTATTCTTGATATTTTTCTTTACAACTCATTCTGTTCACCCCTAACCGTTGTCTTGATTTTTATTACCGTCTTTCAACTGGATACCAGTTAAAACACCGACAATAAATGTTTTTGATACTTGATCAACTGTACCGACTTTTTTTGTAGTCTCCAGAGTATCAAGTATGATTTTTTCACGCTCTGCTTTTTCAAGAGCTTCTTTTTTTGATAATTCATTTTTTAGGCTCATTACTTCCCCTCCTTTTAATTTTTATATGAATACAGAAATAAATTAATCCCTTTATTCATCTTTCAACCATATAATAGTTGAATTAATCATTTTTGTCAATGAATTTTCACAAATAAGTTGAATAAAGGGATTTTTTTTGTTAATATTAGCTTGTAGGAGGTATTCATAATGAATAATCGAGTTAATCATCTAAGAAAAAATATACTTCATTTAACACAAAGTGAGTTTGGTGAAAAAATTGGAATTAGTAAAACAGCAATTTCTAAGATTGAAAAAGGTGAAACAACACTTACTGAAAGAAATATGAAATCAATATGCAGAGAATTTAATGTTAGTATTGCATGGTTAAAGGATGGTGTGGGTGAACCATTAAACAATATGGATGTTGACTTTTTAAATAAAGTAGATCAAATCATTTCTGGAGAAGATGAATTTTATAAAAATATTCTTAGAACTATAGTAAATTTAAGTGATGAAGATTTACTATTATTTAAGCGAGTGGTTGATGAATTAGCGGGGAAAAATAATGACAAATAAAAAAAGCCAAAATTAATTGGCTTTGTTGAACACCCTATCAAGATACCGATATATAAAAATAATAGCTTCTAGGTTATCAATTTTATATACAAGTTCTACAATGTGTTCTCTGTACACAGCTATGTCATTCATTTCTCCCCGTTCTCCTTTCCTACATAATTATAATACTTATGCAGGAAAGTGGGTAGGCAATGAAATTAATTTATAAATTTATCTCATATATGAAATAAATTGCTTTTCCCTATTGACATTTTGACATTACATTTTGTAATCTGAGTCAAACAGATCTATAATTTTTAGGTCTAGAGCTTCGGCTATTTTTTCTAACTCAAGAATATTCGGGTAATACTTTGGGCTTTCCTGTTCTATCCTGTTTATTCTGTTACGATTAATACCCGTTAGCAATTCTAAATCATCTAAAGACAATCCCCTCTCATTTCGGATTTTCCAGATGTTAACTTTCATATGTATATTATGTACTAATTATTAAAAATTATGAAAGAAATGTAAAAAAAGTCACGTGCTGGTAACACATGACTTTAACTGATGTGCTGGTAACACATCATGCATGATAAAAAACAATAGTCACTCGTTTTTATCATGCTCATTTTATCATAAATTATATTAAATATCTATAATATATAAAAGGAGCAATCAATATGCCAGTATATAAAGACAAAGTAAGAGGAACTTGGTTCTATGAAGGATCATTTATAAATATTTTTGGTGAAAGCGAAAGATACAAAAAACGAGGTTTTCAAAGTTCAACACTTGCTAAAGAAGCTGAAAGAAACTTTCTTATAAGTGCTAAAAACTTAACAACAAAGCGTATAAAGTTTGAACAGCTTGTTAATCTCTTCTTAGAATATAAGAAAAGCAGGATCAAACCAAGAAGCCTATATGATTATCAAAAAACGATTGAAAAACAGCTAACCCCTTTTTTTGGCGGTATGTATGTAGATAAAATAAATGTGCGTGTTATTGAAAAATGGCAGGAAGAGCTATTAACTAAGAATTACTCTAACAGTTACCTGGAAACAATACAAACTAAACTCTCGCTTATTTTAAACTTTGCTGTTAGAAAAGGAATTATACAAAAAAACCCTTTCGACTATTTAGAACAGGTTAAAGATCATACAAAACCTAAGCCGATAATGAAATACTGGACTTTAGAAGAGTTCACCCTTTTCATAAATGTAATAGAAGATTTTGAAGATAAACTTTTATTTGATTTATTATATTGGACGGGTATGCGTATATCTGAATTACAAGCCAGAACATGGGAAGATATAGATTTTAAAACTAAAACCTTAAGTATTCACAGTAACTTTGATAATAAACTAAAAAAAATAACTGCAACTCCAAAAAATGGAACAAACAGAATAATATTTATTCAAACGTCACTGATTGAAAGAATGAAGTTATTAAAACAAATGCAAAGCAATATAGACGGTTTTAATGACGCTTGTTATATGTTTGGTGTATTTAAGCCCATATCCCATAAAACAGTTGAAAACAAGAAAAATAAGTACATTAAAGAGTGCAACCGCATTAATAAGATAAAAATTCCAGAAATAAGAATACATGACTTTAGACACAGCCATGTCTCTTTACTTGCTAATAGAGGTCTTGATAGTTTAGTTATTGCTGAACGTCTCGGACACAGTAAAGATATGGTTGAAAAAAGATATTCCCATATGTTCCCAGAAACCAGAAAAAAAGTTTTAAACATATTAGAAGATTATTAATAAATAAAATGAAAACCGATTAAAAATATGTATCCAGCTTTTTAATCGGTTTTATTTTATTTACTATTTTTACACCACGACCACACCACAAGTAAAATAAAAAGCTCCAAACCATTGGTTTAGAGCCATTTTTAATCAAATGGCGTCCACGAAGGGATTCGAACCCCTGACCGCACGCTTAGAAGGCGTGTGCTCTATCCAGCTGAGCTACGTAGACCTCTCTCTCTTGACTGCTCATATATAATAGCATATCTAAAAGAGATGTGCAAGCATTTTTTAACAAAATATTTGTTTAAATTTAACTTCTATTTTTCCCTGGTCAACTAGAATAGTACAATAAGATTTTCCACTCCCACGACGAGGCAAAGTGGTTGAACCAGGATTAATTAAATAAAAACCCGTCACCTCATCACATTGAGGAACATGGGTATGTCCTGATAATAATACATCACAACCATGTCTCAGCAAATCATCTACCATCGCTTCTTCACGTTTATAATATCCATAACGATGCCCATGAGTAACTAAAAATCTTACTCCTTCAACTTCAAAAACAACTTCATCATCAAAAGGAGCCATCCAATCGTTGTTTCCACGAACACATATCCAGCCTTTTAACTGCTCTTCACGTGCTTCACTATCACCACAATGAACATAGTAATCGCCATCAGGTTCTAAACGTTGTACTTCATCGATCATCTTATGATAACCATGGCTATCGGACATTACTACTACTTTCTTCATATTTATCACCTGACATTATTATACACAATTAAGGTTCAAAGTTAAATTACATTTTAATTCGGTTGTCTACTTCACCATTTACATCTTGAACTGGGTCTATCTCTTGATTATCTACAAATAATGAAACTTTTTTAACATTTTCTAAATGACTAGCTGATTTAACGATTCGATTATACAAAGTATTATCAATCGATTCATTATCATTTAAAATATTAGCAGCTAAATGAATTGATAGTGTTCCATCTTGTAACGAACATTGATCAACTAATGATAATGGTTTATCATAATCCATTTCATTTAACATGATTGATACTTTTGTATCAATATCATTTTCATTTGTTTCAATTCGTTTAGTTACAGGAACATAATATTCTTTGTTATTGATAGTCTCTGTATTATAAACAACAACTGGTGTTGTTTTATAAATATAATTAGTGCTTGCTTCAAAATTATTGATACCCAACTGATTTGTAATACAGCTTGCTGGTACTGTACTATTCGGTAAAGTACTAATATCATTACCATCAATTTTTAAATTTACTTTTTCAATATCTCCGTTACAAAAAACATAAGAAAACATTTCAAAAATATCAAGTGCTTCCTGATTACTGTTAACATACAAATTATCACTTAAATCAAAGGTTAATGATTTATCATTAATTGCCATGGCATTCACTTGCAGGTTCGAATCTAAGATAGGATGTAAACCTAAATACTCGTAATCATTAGACTTCATTACCTCAATCATATTACGATATTTTGTATCATCTTCAACTTCAGCACCAAAATCTACTTCAATTGGAACTAATGTGTTTTTATCGTCTCTAAATACAACTGTTTGATAATTTGCTGTCATCGTAGCAGTATTCTTTTTTTCATTCCTATTATTATCTTGTTTAATACAGAAAAAGCATACCATCAAACAAGCACAAATGATAATACCATTACGTAGTTTTCTTTTCATCCAATCACCTCAATATAATAATATGAAGTGATCCTCTTAAAAGACCAAATAAATATTATATATTTCTTATTTAATAAAAATAATTTCATCAAAAAAATTA
>OAUF01000140.1_pt1 | contig 76764 bp, 60 predicted proteins | sample 1495111 | NCBI WGS metagenome assembly OAUF01 (sample SAMEA2580002, study PRJEB22360) | human gut metagenome | reverse complement strand
ACTTTGTGAAGGGGGAATCTCTTGATGGAGATGGAAAACGTTTATATCATGGGCGCCGTTCGTACCGCCGTGGGAAAATACGGCGGTTCGCTGAAGAGCGTACCGGCCCACACCTTGGGGGCACTGGTCATTCAGGAAGCGATCCGGCGCGCCGGGGTAAACAAAGATTGGATCGATGAGGTTATTTTGGGTGAGGTGCGGCAGAGCACCGAGGCCTCCAACATCGCCCGGTGCGCCGCGCTGGAGGCCGGCCTGCCGGAGAACGTGCCCGGCTTTACCGTGAATCGCCTGTGCGCCTCCGCCATGCAGGCTCTGTTCAGCGGCTGTCAGGAAATCTGGTGCGGCGAGGCCGACGTCGTCGTGGCCGGCGGCACTGAGAACATGAGCCGCGCGCCCCACTACCTGCGCCACGAGCGCTGGGGGGACGGCCCCCTGACGCTGGTGGACCCCAATATAGAGGCGGGCACCACAGCCCAGCCCGCATCCATATACGGTACCGCTCTGAGCATGCCCAGAACGGCGGAGAATGTGGCCGAGCGCTTCCGCATCACCCGGGAGGAGCAGGATAGATTTGCCGCCGAAAGCCAGCGCCGGGCGGCGGCGGCCATTGCCGCCGGTTATTTTAAAGAGGAAATTCTTCCTGTGGAGGTGAAAGAAAAAAAGAAAAGCTTTGTGTTCGACACCGACGAGTTCCCCCGCCCCGGCACCACCATGGAGGTTCTGGCCGGCCTCAGGCCCATCGTCAAGCCGGACGGAACCGTGACCGCGGGCAACTCCTGCGGCCTGAACGACGGCGCCTCCGCTCTGGTTCTGATGTCTGAGCGCAAAAGGAAAGAATCCGGCCTTATTCCTTTGGCACGAATCGTGGGCATTGCCAGAGCCGCTCTGGACCCGGCCATCATGGGCTATGGCCCGGTGTACGCTACCCGCAGAATCATGGAGCGCACCGGGATGACCGTGGAGCAGATGGATCTGGTGGAGCTGAACGAAGCCTTTGCCTCTCAGGCAGTGGCCTGTATGCGGGATTTGCAGCTGAACCCGGAAAAGGTCAACATCAGCGGCGGGGCAATCGCTCTGGGCCATCCCCTGGGCAGCACCGGTACCCGCCTGATCGTCACCCTGCTGCACAACCTCATCCGTACCGGAGGACGATACGGATTGGCCACTTTATGCATCGGCGGCGGTCAGTCCATGGCCGTCATCATCGAAATATTGTGATTTCAATCCCGCAATTTCTATATTAAAATGAGGTGTGTCAAATGAATATTGAGCAGGTCAAAACCATTGTGGTGATCGGCGCCGGAGCCATGGGGCAGCAGATCGCCATGAACACCGCTCTCAATGGCCGGGCCAGCAGCTACCGGGTGATCCTGTGCGACTCGTTCCCCAGCGCGGTAGAAAAAGCACAGAAATGGGCTGCCGACTACCTGGCGGGCCGGGGGGCCAGGGGCCGCATCACGCAGCCGGAGGCCGACCGGATATCGGCCAGCCTGTCCTTCTCTCAGGATGTGGACGGGGCGGCTGTTCAGGCGGACATTGTCATTGAAGCCATTATCGAAAATCTGGAAATCAAGCGGGAGCTGTTTGGGCGGATCAGCAAGCTGTGCAAACCGGACACGATTCTGGGAAGCAACAGCTCCAATCTCGTCAGCTCCAAGCTGGCCGACGTCACCGTGAACCCCCAGCGGCTGCTGAATATCCATTACTTCAACCCCGCTCTGGTAATGCAGCTCGTGGAGCTGGTACGCGGCCCGCATACCGCGCCGGAAACGATTGAGACCGCAAGGGCCTTTGCCCTCAGCACCGGGAAGGCCCCCATCGTAATCAACAAAGAGATTGCCGGCTTTGTAGCCAACCGCATCAACGCCGCGGTAACCCATGAGGCCTGTTCCCTGCTGGAAAAGGGCGTCGCCTCGGTAGAGGACATCGACACAGCCTGCGAAAAAGGACTGGGGTACCCCATGGGCCCCTTCCGCCTGATGGACCTGACGGGCATCGACGTTAACTACTATGTGCGCCGGGATCGCTATGCCGAAAGCGGCGACGAATACGACAAGCCCAGCCCACTGGTGATAGAAAAGTTCCAAAAGGGGGAACTGGGGCGAAAAACCGGAAAGGGCTGGTACGACTATTCCGCAGCCGACAAAAAATAAAGGGCCGGGTTCTGCGCAGTGTTCACGGCGTGATACCCGACAGGAGAACGCCTGAGGAAGTTCGACTCTTTTCCTTCCCTCCTGTGGGAAAGAAAAGAGATTCCCGGTCATAGCCGGAATTGAAACACGATACGGGGACAATCTATAAAACAGCACAGGCAAGACACGGCGAAACGGCCTCGGGGCAATTGAGAAGGGGCGCACCCGCCCGGCGAAACATGTTTGAAAAAGAGCGTGTTTCTTTGGTAAAAGCAGCCCTTCAAAGCCTGCGGTGCAGGTACTATGATATTGAGGAGATGTGAAGATGAATAAACCCAATCAGGTCAAAATTCAGTGGTTTGTGGCACTCGGCGCCGCTTTCGCATGGTTTGGCAATCACTGCGGGGCGGGGTTTTGCTCCGGTTTAACCTTACTCAAATATTTTACAAAAGCAGGGTGGCTCTCTCTTATCACCACATTGGTTCCGTTTATCATTCTTGGTTTCGTTTTTTATTATATGGGAGAGTATTCGCGGTTAATCCGCGCCGACAGCTACAAGGACGTCGCGTTTTCGCTGTATTCCAAAAAAGAAGCTGTCGGGAGAATCATGGTCATCGTTTTTGACGCGATCGTTTTAATCTCTCTTCTGGTAAACAGCAGCACCGTGCTGGCCGGCGCGGGAACCTTTCTGAACAAGTCCGTCGGTATGAATTATACCCTTGGAACATTCGTGTGCCTGCTGATTGTCGTGGCAATCTCCATGTTTGGCGCGACCGTGATGGCGAAAATTGATCTGCCGCTTGGAATCATCCTGACCAGTGCGATCCTCATCGTGGCGTTTGTTCTGCTGAAAGAGAACTGGGGTGGTGTTGTAAACATCGTGCAGACCAAAGAGACCTTTAACATTTCAACGGGAACAGCAATCGGTGATATGCTGTGGTACACCGGCATACAGGTTGGATTCTGCAGTGCTTACATAGCCATTGCGGGAAAATTCACCAGCAAAAATGACTGCAAGGTCATGGCTGTTTTCGGCGGCTTCCTCAATGGATTTATGCTGTTCATCGTTTCTCTTGCCGTTCTGTCCCGCATGCCCGGGATCAGCAGCAGCGTGATTCCGATTTACGACATGATCGTTGAGCGCTTCGGCTCCACCGGCATTTTGTCTTTAATCTACAGTGTGGGGCTGTTTTTGGCCTATGTTTCCATGTCGGATGTAGTGGCCGTCTGCGCGCGCTTCGGGCCTTGGTTCAATCCCAATCATAAGTACAATCAGGTCGTTGTGGACATGATTTTCGGCATTATCCTTCTGGGCTTGTCCCTGCTGTTGGCGCAGATCGGCATCGTCGCTCTGGTCACAAAAGGGTATCAGCTGATCTCGTTCCTTCGCATTCCCACCTTCATTGTAGGCGGCTTGTTCTTTGCGCCCTGGCGGATTCATCAGATCAACAAGCAGCGCGCCGCCGCTCTGGCGGGGAGCGCGGAGCTGGAGGCCGCTTTGAAATAATCGTCCGCTTTCAGAGAAGCCGGGCAGGCCGAGCTCCGGCATTAGATGCCGCGCCTTACCGCTCAAGCACAAACGCTGTCCCCCAAACGGAAGCATTTCCGCCCGGGGGACAGCGCTGCGGATATTCCGTCCCAGCCAAGGCAGGCAGAAAGCTTTTGGGCGCTCCGGGGCATGGAAGATGACGATTCGCCGCGTTTATGAAAGCGAGCCGTCCTCCCATGCTCCCCTTCCGCTCCAGGCAAAAAGGCTGAACCGGCACCAATGCGAACAGCAAAACGCGCCTCACAAAGTGGGGCGCGTTTTGCTTGCAGGCGCAGCCTGACGCAGGAGCGGTATTCAATCGATGCGTTTGGATTTGAAACCGCACCGGTGGGTACGGCGAAAACCCGCAGCTTTCCAGGCAGAGCCTTCTCAGCCCGCCTTATTTCAGGCACTGAAGAACTTCCACCAGGTAGTTCCATACGCGGCCAACGGATGAAATGCTCATGCTTTCGCGGTAGGTGTGAACCTCCGACATGTCCGGCCCAATCGATATGCAGTCCAGATCAGGCAGCTTACCCATAAACATGCCGCACTCAAGTCCCGCGTGGATGGCGGAAATCTCGGGATCGCGGCCATACTGCTTTTGAAAAATCCGAACCATCAGGTCGCGCAGCGCCGATTCGTGCTTATACTCCCATGCGGGATAGTCCCCGAAAATCTGGATGTCCCCTCCCAGCAGCTCCATTTCGCAGGCCAGGCGGTCAACCAGCATCTGCTTTTGCGTGGCGACACTGCTGCGCAGGCAGAAGGAGGACAGCAGCTCTTCCTCTTCGGTTGCCAGAATGCCGAGATTCAGCGAGGTTTGAACCAGGCCCTCAATGTCGGCGCTCATCTCCTGAACGCCGTTTGGCATACAGGTCAGCAGATGCAGCACCTTCCGGGTTGAGGTATCATCCATGGGAACGCGCTCCGCCGCCGCGTCTGTCACTTCAACAAACAGGCCCGGATCGTTTTTTTGGTATTCCGACTGAAAGGCCGCTTCCATCTGCGCCGCAATCACACGAACCAGATCCGCATTGGCGGCGGCCAGCAGCGCTTGCGACTGCTGCGGGATCGCGTTGTCCTTTTTGCCGCCCTCCGCCGAAATCAGGCGGAAATCCGACTTTTTCTTCACGGCATACAGCAGGCGTCCCAGCAGCATATTGGCGTTGGCGCGCCCTTTGTCAATATCCGCACCGGAATGGCCGCCGAGCAGACCGCCCATCGTAATGTGCAGCACGGTGCCGGAATACGGCGCGCGCGCAATGGGCAAACGGCACCGGGTCATATTGCCGCCCGCACAGCTCACGGTGAAAATTCCTTCCTCCTCCGAGTCCAGGTTGATCAGCCTTCTGCCCTTCAGCGGCGACATGTCCAGCTGAATGGCGCCCAGCATACCGATTTCCTCATCGATGGTGAGAATCACCTCCACGCGGGGGTGCGACAGCTCCTTTGAGTCGAGCACAGCGAGTGCCATGGCGACAGCAATGCCGTTGTCCCCGCCGAGCGTGGTGCCCTTGGCGCGGATGCGGTCGCCGTCGATCACAAGATCAATGCCTTCCTTCTCCATGTCCTTCGTGCAGCCCGGCTCCTTTTCGCAGACCATATCCAGATGCCCCTGCAGGATAACCGGCTCCGCGCTTTCATAGCCCGGGGTCGCCTCTTTGATGAGGATCACATTGTTGAAGCTGTCCTGATGATACTCCAGCCCGCGCGCTTTCGCAAAGCTCACGCACCAGTCACTGACTGCTCTGGTATTTGTCGATCCGCGCGGGATCGCGGAAATTTCTTCAAAAAAATGAAACACTCGGTTCGGCTCCAGATGCTCTAATACTCCCATGACGATAGCTCCTTTACAGTATTTGTTCGGCAATGCGCTTTAAAATGCTCTGGCGATTTTTCCCCTCGCCTGCGGCGGGGAAAGAAACCGCTCCCTTTTTCAAAGCGGGCATTGCCCTATAACATCCGTCACTCGTCATGCAGAATCCCTGGATTCCGCACAAAGGCTGGGTGGTTCCGTTCCCGTCAGAAATCGTGCCGGCTTGTTCTGCCGGTCAGGGTTTCATCCTTTCTTTTGGAACTGAACGAAACGGTTGTTTTGCAGAATCTTCATATATTGAACCAGACGATTGTAAACCGGTTCCGCCTGATCGCCGAAACGCGCCTTCATTTCGTCCGCTATGTCGCCCACAGTCCGCACGCCGTCGATTTTCTTCCACACAAAGCTGCCAAAGGCATCCAGTGCAATATGGCTTACGCGGGGCGAACGAAACAGCTTTTGGGCGATCACGTGGTGAATGCCCTTATGCACCATGTGCACGGTGACAATGCCGTCCTTTTCGTCCCATGAATTCTGAGGATTCAGAACCGGCACAAAATCCAGATAGTTTTTTCTTTTCTCCATCAACGCTTCTCCCGATTCGATCGGAACCGGGCCGTACCCCCTTTTACGGGATACAGCCCGGCCGCATTTTTATTTTGATGATCTTTTCAGACTCTTATTCCAAACCGTGAATTTCAGAATGGTCATGAGAAGCAGAACAAACGCGATCAGACCGGCGATATTGCCGAAGTGCAGGGACTCGGGCAGCGCAACGTTAACGCTGAGCGCGGCAAATACCGCGAGGAAAACGCCGATGAGGCCTTCACCCGCAATCAAACCGGAGCTGTAAAGCACGCCGGACTGCACCATATCCTCTCTTTCCTCTTCGGACGAAGCCTTGCGCTTTTCCAGATACAGACGAATCAAGCCGCCGGCCATGATCGGCACGGAGAGATGAATCGGCAGGTACAGGCCAATTGCAAAGGGCAGCACGGGAATGCCCAGAATTTCGATAATAACCGCGATGCTCACACCCGTAAAGACAAGCGCCCAGGGCAGATTGCCGCCCATAACGCCCTCCACAACCATCTTCATCAGCGTGGCCTGCGGCGCGGGGAGCTCCGATGAACCATATCCCCATGCCTTGTTGAGCAGATACAGAACGCCGCCGATGGTCAGCGCGGAGATGATCGTTCCGATCAGCTGGCCAATCTGCTGCAGCCTGGGCGTGGCGCCCACGAGGCAGCCGGTTTTCAAATCCTGAGAGGTATCGCCGGCAATCGCCGCGCTGATGCAGATGATGGAGCCGATGGTGATCGCGCCGATCATGCCGCCGATTCCGCTGTTGCCCGTCGCCTTCAAAAGCATGGTGGCGATGAGCAGCGTTGCGATCGACATGCCCGAAACCGGGTTGTTGGACGAACCGATCAGACCGACCATGCGGGAAGAAACGGTCGCAAAGAAGAAACCAAAAATAATGACGATCAGCGCTCCCAGGAAATTCAGCGGGATCGCCGGAACGAGCCACATCACCAGAGCGACGATTACCGTGCAGAGCAGCAGGAACTTCATGGAGAGATCCTGCTCGGTGCGCAGCGTGCCCTTTGTGCTCTGTCCGTAACCGGCAACTGCATCCTTAAACGTGCGGACAATCAGCGGCAGAGTTTTCACCAGAGTGATGATTCCGCCGGCCGCCACGGCGCCCGCGCCGATGTAGCGGACAAAGTTGCTCCAAATCCCCCATGTTCCTCCGGTTTCCCACAGCTCCGCAACAGAAACGCTTGCGGGGAAGATCACCAGATCGCTGCCGAAAAGAACGATGAGCGGCATAATGACAAACCACGCGGTGGCGCCGCCCGCAAGAAGATAGGAGGACACCCGCGCCCCGCATATGTAACCAACACCGGCCAGCGCGGGGAGCACGTCCGCACCGAACCCAGCCCCTTTATACATGGGGACTTTCCAATCGATCTCACTGGGGAAGAGCTTGAGCCCGTCCGCAATGAACTTGTACACGGCGGAAACGCCCAAACCGATAAAAACGGTAGAGGCCTTGTTGCCGCCCTTGTCGCCGGCCATCAGCACCTCGGCGCAGGCCTGTCCCTCCGGGTAAACCAGAACACCGTGCTCCTTGACGATCAGCGCCGTACGCAGCGGCACCATAAATACAACGCCCAGAACACCGCCGCACAGGGCAATCAGAGAAATTTCAAAAAGAGATGGCATCGACGCAAGCCCTTCCTCCGCCCACATAAACAGCGCGGGCATGGTGAAGATTGCACCGGCCGCCACGGCCTCGCCGGCAGAGCCGATGGTTTGCACCATGTTGTTTTCCAGAATGGAATCGCGTTTCAGAATCATGCGAATGATGCCCATTGAGATAACCGATGCGGGAATCGCGGCCGAAACCGTCATACCCACGCGCAACCCCAGGTACGCGTTGGCGGCGCCGAACAGAATCACGAGTAAAACACCTAGAGCTACCGAATAAACAGTAAATTCAGGGACCACCTTATCCGCCGGAATATAAGGCTTGTGATTTTTTTCTTCCAATGTTCTAACCTCCAGTAAATTTTCATGAATATGTGAGTCAAATTTCATGCAGAGATTGATATAGAATAATTTTAATCGGGTTTTGCACATTAGTCAATGCTTTGTTACAATATGTTAAAACTGTTGAAAACGATGTGGGATTTTGTGGAATTCTGACAATCAGAACGATCTTCTATCAACAGATTCATCCGACCGAAAAGCACGGATTCCTTTCAGAATTCTCGGCGTGACGGGAGTGTTTTCCTGCAAAAAACAGCGCTGCCGCTGGCCTTTTGGCAAAACGACACCCCATCTGTTTCTGTATGAGATACAAAAACAGATGGGGTGTGGCTCAGGCATTGCCGTGCTGTTGGAATGTAAATTTTCTTGTTTGCCGGGATGCTTTTCTTGTTCCGTTTGCCGCCTCAAATTGTTATGCGGCGGCAAACGGTTTCTTACGCTCGCTTCAATTAATTGATTTCACGGCAGCGGAACGCCGCAAACCGTCCCGCTTTTCGCGCGGCAGAAGCAATGGTACCCGCACAGAAGCTTTCTTCCATGAAAGGGGCTGCCGTCACTGCATCGGGTTTCCTGCCGCGGCATCCGCGCCGCAAAATGCAAACCGGCTTTTCCGGCATATCTTCGCCGCTGAAATTACAGGTGGAACAGCCCGAGCGCCAGAGCGGTAACAGTAAACACCAGGTACAGGGGAATGGCGTACTTCATAAAGGTTTTCAGATACTCGCCGAAATTCATTTCCGTTCTGTCGATCAAAAGGAACAGCCATGCGACGGTGGGGCTGCCGTAACGAACCGCCTGACCCATCAAAGACGCCATGGTAATTTCCATCGCGCCAACCCCGAACTGCGCGGCGATCGGCACGATCACGGGAAGAATTCCGAAATAATAGGCGTCGACCGGCAGAGCCCAGCACGCGACGGCGCCGATGAGAGCAAAAATAATCGGGATGTGGCTGCCGAGCGATTCGGGGATCAGGCTGGCCAGATTGGCCGCCAGAGCCGTCGCCATGCCGCTGCTGTTGAGAACACCCATAAAACAGCCCGCCGCCATGATAATGATCGCGACGGAAATGGTGTCCGCCCCGTTGGCGGCAATTCTTTCGCGCTGCTCTTTGAAGCCATAGTTAACAGCTACCACAATTCCGGTGCCAACCATGAAAAGAAGCGCTCCGCTTGCAATGCCCATAATCATCGCGGCCATAAGAGCAAGGGTGAACACCAGGTTGAACACAAACAGCTTGGGGCGTTTGTGTTCCTTCTCGTTTTCGGTGATCGCCGCGCACATTTCCTCAATCTGGGCCGCGCTGATGATCTCTCCGCCGCCCTTTACATAGCCCAGGCGCTTGCGCTCGGCCTTGCCGAGAAAGTACGCCAGAGCGATCACATAAACCAGGCCCATGCCCAAAACGGGAAGAAACGCCTTAAAGAGAACGTTGACGTCCACGTTGATGACAGAAGCCGCTCTGGCCAGCGGGCCGCCCCACGGCAGGCAATTGCCGATGGAACAGGGCAGAATGATCATCATCGCCAAATTGGAGAGCTTCATGTTCATCTTCTTAAACAGAGGGATAAACGCGGCCGTTACGATCAATATGGTCGTCGTCCCGTCGCCGTCGAGGGTTACCGCACAGGAAGTCAGCGTAGCGACCATCATCACCTTCAGCGGGTCGCCCTTTGCCTTCCGGATCAAAAAGGTACACAGCGGGTCAAACAATCCGACGTTCATCATCAGGCTGAAGTAAAGCACCGCAAACAGAATCATCACGCCGGAATTGATGGTTCCAAGCTTCACAGAGCCGGAATCGCTCAAAGTGTAAAACAGTCCATCCTTGAACCAGGAGAAAATCTCTGTAAAGGGAACCCCGTTTACAACACAGGCAAGCAGGCCCGCGACAGTGGATGAAATAATGAGGCCCGCAAAAGCGGACATCTTTTTCGTACAGACAAGAACGAGGAACAAAATAATCATGAAATATGCCAAAGCTACCAACATATCAATACCCTCCTCTATCATAAAACATGATGCGATTCCATTTTAATCCATCATGATTTGCCCTGCAGCATTTCGGTCACCCATGCGGGTGCAAGGTTCGGGAGCTCGCGCCCTTCTTCCCTGCATTTGCGGTAGTTGTCGATGGCGTCGCGGCGCTTGAGCTCGTAGTCCCCTTTCTTTTCGGCTGCCGCCAGCACTTCTTCAATGCGCCCGCGCGGAATGACCGTTACGCCGTCGTAGTCGCCTACCACCAAATCTCCGGGAGCCACTTTTACGCCCGCGCAGGTAACGACCGTGTTGATTTCGCCCGGGCCTTTTTTGGCGGGGCTCCTCTGCATAAAGCCCTTGGCATAAACCGGAATATCCAAAGCGGCCAGACCAACCTTGTCTCTCACGTAGCCGTCGATGACAATGCCGGAAAGTCCGATGGCCGCCGCCGCGCCGCCCATCAGGTCGCCCATATAAGCGCGCTCGGTGTAGCCCTTCCCCGCAACGACAAGCACATATCCCGGCTTGCCCTGATAAATCGCCACATGAATCGGGAAGTTATCGCCGTCCTCCGTGTCGACCGTGCAGGCGGTGCCCACCATAAATTTGCCGTCGTCCAGAGGGAGCAGATCGGCGTCCATACAGCCGTTGCGCTCAATTCCAAGGGACGCCATGCCGTCGCACAGCTGCGCGGGGCTCAGCTTTTTCACACGCTCAATGATTTCCTCCGGAATCCGCTCCGGCAGTTCATAGTATTGATTGTTGCTCATTTCAATCCAGCCTCCTCATTCTCTTTTACCAGCAGCTTAATGGCCTCGCGGTAGTCCAAATCGCCGCTGGGGTCTATTTTGTCCGCCCAGTGCTGCGCCGCGAGTGCGTCGAGCTTTGCGACCGCTGCCTTCGACATGGACGCGTCCACCTTCAGGCTTTCCAGCGTGCTCACCACGTCCCGCATTTCGGCACTCCTGCGCTCGGCATGGATCATGGTGCGCGCGATAAACGTATTGGCCAGCTTTTCCACCGTTTTTCCGTTGATGGATTCGCCGAGGGACTCTGCCAGAGTGCCCAGCACGCCGTATTTTTCCGCAGCCTCGAAAGACTCGAACATCAGCTGGGGCAGGCCCTTCATGACGACGCTTTTCAGCATTTTAATAGCGGACGCGCCTCCCGCCGGAGCGTCCAGCACAGTCAGCTTCATGCCGTAACGGGCAAACGCATTGTAAAACGATTGCGCGCCGTCCCCCGACAGAAACATGGGTACCTTGTGGCGGTTGCCCGGCACAGTGCCCATAACGCCCGCGTCGCAGAACAGCACACCCTGCGCGCGGGGAATTCTGTCGATCTCCTCCTCAACGGTGGGGGCCGCGGAGTTCAGATCGACAAAAATCTGGCCCTCCTTCAGACGAGGAACGATGTCTTTTGCCACGGAGAGCGCCACCTTCGCGCTGTTCATGGACGCGATACAGGCACCCTCGCCGCAAGCCGCCTCCAAACCGATCAGCGGAATCCCCGCCTCCTGCGCGCGCGACCGAATCAGTTCGCCCCGCTTCGGGTCCTGCGCGAACACATCGTATGCGGCCATGCTGTCAAACCCTTCCGACTTCAGGCCAAGCGCGATGTTGTACGAGGCCTCCCCAAAGCCGATAAATACCAATTGATACTTCAAAATTGTATCCCTCCTTCAAATTGTTCGGGTTTCACTGAATGATTTAAGCAATAAGTATGCCAACAGTATGCCCGCATGGTTTTACCATACCCTCCCTTTCCGTCGGCATTGACGGAAAAGCAGGGACGCCCCGGGTTTTGCGCGAAAGGATACAAAACAAAAAAATTCTGCGCTTTTACGATTCAGCGCAGAATGATCCATATTTCCTCTATTGCATTTCATTTCAGATGAACGATTTTGAAATAAAATGAAATATTCAGAAACAATATGCAATTAATCAAAATATTTCACCAGGTCAAAATACGTCGGCTCCGACTCCTGTATCTTTTTGATTTTGCGCCAGAGAGTCGTCGTGCTGATTCCAAGCTGACTTGCCGAGCGCTCCCGGTTGCCCTTGTTTTCATGAAGAACACGCCGAATCAGCTCGCGCTCGGTCATCGGGTGTTTGGCAGCGGAGGCGCCGTATTGGGGCAGGCTCTCTTCCGTTTGTGTGCGGGGCCTTGTCAGCACCGCACGTTCGACAAGATCGGCTGTGATGGTATCCGTATCACATATCACCGCCAGCCTTTCCACAATATTGTTCAGCTGGCGGATATTCCCGCGCCACTGCTGCCCCATCAAAAGGTTCAGGGCTTCCTCCGTGATTTTCTTGGAAGGCAGCTTGGGGTTGTTCAGAAAATGGCGCACCAGCTCGGGAATATCCTCTTTGCGCTCATCGAGTGTGGGGAGCTGAAGCTCCAGAACGCAAATGCGGTAATAGAAATCCTCCCGAAACAGGCCGCGCTGCACCAGCTCTCGCAGATCCCTGTTGCTGGCCGCGATAATGCGGACATCCACAGAGGTGACCCGGTCGTCGCCAAGGCGGATCACCTTTCGCTCCTGAATCACCCGCAGAAGCTTGAGCTGCACATCGGGCGGTGTCTCGCTGATTTCGTCGAGAAAGATGGTTCCGTTATGCGCCAGTTCAAACATGCCGGCCTTTCCCTCGCTCCGCGCGCCGGTAAACGCGCCCTTCACATAGCCGAACAGCTCGCTTTCCAACACACTGGCGGGCAGCGCAGCACAGTTGATGGCGACAAAGGGAGCCGACTTGCGCCTGCTCGCATTATGGATGCTTTGCGCAAAAAGCTCTTTTCCTGTACCGGTATCGCCGAGGATCAGAACGGTGCTGTCCACTGCGGCGTATCGCTGCGCCAATGATTTTGCGGCTTTCAGCGCGGGGCTGCTCCCAATGATATCGTCAAAGGTTTTATCCGAAATGTGTCCGCTCGTCAGAAGACTGTGGCGGATTTTCTGTTCCATTTTCTGTATCTCGTGCTGGTACTGCACCGTCACCGTCGCCCCGATTACGCTGTCTTTCACGCACACGGGGGCGATGTTCAGGATGAGAGAGGATTTGCGGGTGTTGATCAGCACATTCGACAGCGTTTCTCCATGCTTGAGCGTCGAATCCAATAAATCGCTCTGCAGGAGCTTGCCAATCGGCTGCCCCGGTGAAAGCTCCGGGAGCATCCGGTGAGCGTTTTCATTGATATTGGTGACGATCCCCTCCTGGTCCACGCTGAATATGCCGTCTGAGGTGCAGTTCATAACGGCCTGGATCATTTCGTGCTTGCGTTTCAGCTCGTTGTTTTTCCGCAAGCGCTCGTCCTCGATCTTCAAATGATACAGCGCCTCGTCGATTGCGTCGTTCACCGCGTCTTCATCCGTTTCGGTCATGATATACTGTATCCCGTACTGAGTCACCAAATCGCGCAGGGAAATCCCGCCGATTGCCACCTCAATCCCCATACGCACCAGCTGTTCCATCTCCGCCCTTACATATTCCTCCTTGAGCTGGGCGTCTATGGGGCAGATCAAGGCGTTTTTGAGCAGCGGCTTGCTCTTGTTGAGAATTTTGAGAAAGGAATCTGAGGTTGCGAGGAAAGCGATTTTGTCCGATCGTTTCAAAGCCTTTTGGTAGCCGATGTAGCAATCGAAAAAAGTGTGCTTTTCCTCAATCACGGGGATTTCGAGGTTGCTCCGCAGCATGCGCGCGGTATTCCCGCGGCTTATGATGATCTTCGCGCCTTGCTCAATCATCTGCCGGGCGGCGGGAATGGCGTTTTTCTGGGAGGCCTGTACAACAGGGCAGCTGATTTTCCTCTCAGAAAGAACCTTCTTAAATTTTGACGTCATCGTGCTGGACGGAGAAACCACCGCAAATTCTACCCGCATCTGTATCCACCCCCATGGTGTATATTGAATATCGCCGCTGGAAAGCACCCGCAGGAGCAGCGATTTATGATCTGAAATCAGTGTATCATGAGTATGTGCGCTTTGCAAATAAGAAATTCCTGTCGATTGAGCTCCGGCAGAGCATCCATGCCCGGAATATAAATCTGTAAACATAGAGAACCGCTGAAACGGATTTGTTGTTTCAGCGGTTCCCTTGACTTTTCCTTCTGTTTTGGGATATTTCTGCGCACAGCACCCCCCCAATACTGTGAAAACGATGCGGGTTTCTTTTGGCCGAGGAGGGGGGGAACCACCCCACTGCAACAGATTGACAGTCCGCTCCCTTTGGACACTCGGGTACTGCTGCCTGTTTCTTTTGTTTCAAACCATTTGAGGTACTCGTCCGATCCATGGAGCAATGTACCGATTAAATTTGAAAATCCAATAAGATTTTCAAATCCGTCTTTGCCGGAGCCGTCAACAGCCGAAACGCCTGATCCGCCTGATCTGCGGGCAGCACGCGGGTCACCAGCCAATCCAGAGGCAGCTTTTTCCCGCCGACCAGCCGGGCGGCCTCCTGCAAATCGGAAAAGGAATAGGCGTTGTTCCCGCAGAGCCTCTGCTCGTTGGATACCAGATAATTGACGTCTACTACAGGCAACGTTTCGTAAATGGCGGAAAGAAAGACGGAACCGCCCGGGCGGGTGGATTGAATGGCGCCTTCCAGCGCGCCCTGAACGCCGACTGCGTCTACCGCGCAGTCAAATGCTCCCCCGGCTTTGAGCCCGTCGGATACCGCCTGATCCGCGCCGGCCTGTTCCGCCTTTTTTCGGCGGAACTCGTCCAAGTCGGCCACGGTTACCTGTGCCACCCGATACTGCGCCTTCAGCAGGCAGGCGATCAACAGGCCGATAGGCCCCGCTCCCATTACCAGCACACGCTGAGGATCGGCCCTCATAATTTCCTTGCAGGCGTGAATTGCCACGGCCAGAGGTTCGCACAGCGCCGCCTGTTTCAAATCGGTGTCCTTGGGGAGCACGATCAGCTTTTCCGGCTCCAGAGCCAAATACTCGGCAAAGCACCCGGGCCTGACCTCTCCAATAAACCCCAGAGAGGCGCAGCGGTGGCTGTCGCCCTCCAAACAGGCCCGGCAGTGACCGCAGGGCACCCGTGGATCGCCCACCACCAGATCCCCCTCACTCAGCCCGCTTTCCGCCGGTGCGGAGCAGACCCGGCCCACGAATTCATGCCCCATGGTTTCCTCCAAACGCTCCACAAACATCCCCTTCCGGTAGATGTGCAGATCGGAGCCGCAGATGCCGCCGTACAGAACGCGGATCAGCGCCTGGCCGCCTCCGGGAGTGGCCGCCTCGGTATCGACGGTGCGCACGTCGCCGATGCCGTAAAATTTTACCGCTTTCATCCCTGCCTCCTTCCTAACCGGCCAGCCAGCCGCCGTCTACAACGACGACCTGCCCGGTGACATAATCGCTGGCGGCGGAGGCCAAAAACAGCGCAGGGCCGGCCAAATCCCTTCCCATTCCCCACCGGCCGGCGGGAATACGGCTTTCAATCCAGGCGCGGTGCTCCGGATCATCGTAGAACTGCCGGGTCATGGGTGTGACGAAATAGCCGGGCGCGATAGCGTTGACCTGAATGTTGTATTTTGCCAGTTCAATGGCCATGGTCTTGGTCAGCTGAACAATGGCCCCCTTGCTGGAGCAGTAGACACTCGATTCCGCCAGACCGATGTAGCTCCCCAGAGAGCCGATATTGATAATTTTTCCTCCCTTTTCCTTCATGGCTTTGGCCGCGGTCTGGGCCATGAAATAAGCGCCCTTTAGATTGACGTCGATAATGGCGTCAAAATGCTCGGGGGTAACGGAAAGAAAATCCTCTACAATTTCCGCTCCGGCGTTGTTCACCAGTACATCCACGCCGCCGGTTTGTGCCTGAACCTGTTCCATAAACCGCCGAATGGCGTCGGGATCGGCGACATCCACACGCAGCGCGATCGCCGCGCCGCCGTTTTCTCGGATGCCCGCAGCCACTCGTTCCAGGGGACCAGGGGTTCGGCCGGCACAGACGACGGTTGCCCCCATTTCCCCAAACGCCTGCGCATAGCATTCGCCGAGCCCGGTTCCCGCGCCGGTGACAACGACTACTTTTCCACTGACATCAAAGATGTTTTTATCCGCAATGCCGGATTTCTGCATAGGGAATCTCCTTTCTGAATCGTTGTGCAGAGCGGGCAGGAATTTTGCCCGCTCTGCCTGCCTACTGTTTAGCCGATGCGGTTTTCATAAAGCCGTTTGTCGGTGGGAGGGCATTCCTGCGGAACCAGAGGCGACTGAAGAAGCATAGTGGTGCCGCTGTCCGCAAACTCATTCTCGATCACCTTCGCGGGCGACCACAGGGCCCCTTCCTTCGTGATGGTCTCGCCCACCTTGGGGATTTCTTCCCCGTTAAATATCTTGTTCAGATTTTCTACGGCGATGGTAATCATATCCAAAGCAGGCTGCTCCACCACGGCATACAGCTTGCCCTCCTTGAGCAGATTCATCCCCTCCACCCCAATGCAGATACCGGAGATAAAATAGTCGGCGGGGTCAAGGCCGGCGGCCTCTACGGCAGCTACAACGCCGGAACCCATAATATCGGGCGTATGGACGTAAATGCCTTTCACATCGTCGCCGTAACGGGTCAGCAGATCGCTGGTGCGGCTGTGCGCGTCGTCATTGTTCCAGTGGCCCTCGCCCTGAACCACCTTCAGCTGGGGGTACTGCTTCATCACGGAGGAAAACCCTTCATGACACTGTGTGGTGTACATATCCACCAGGGAGCCCGTGATTTCGATGATAACGCCCTCGGGAACCGTTCCCCCGTTGGCATCCTGAATGCCCTGAATCATCTGGGTTGCCGCCTTGCGGGAAGAATCGACAATATCGTTGGTGATGAACATGTCTACGCGGCCGCCCTCCGGGCAGGTGTCCACCGCAAAGACCGGGATTCCCTCTGCGTTCAGCTTTTCAATGCCGGGAACGAGCGTGACCAGATCTTCCGCTCCGGCCAGAATGAAGCCGTCGATCCCCTGCACGATGAACGTGTCGATGGCGTCCATAATTTTCAGGCTGTCGGCCTTGCCGTCCACAATTTTCAGCTCGATGCCATATTTATCGCAGGCTTCCTGTGCGCCGATCATAAACGCCTGAATGTATTCGGTAGAGGTGTTTTTCACCACCATACCGATGGTTTTCTTCTCTGCCGGAGCGCCGGAACCGGCAAGGCTCTGCCCGGACCCGCCTCCATTGGAGCCGGAACCCGCGGTTCCGCAGCCGGTGAACGCGGTGAGCAGCATGGTCAGGGCGAGCAGGATCGTGAGCATCTTTTTTTTCATGTAATTCTTCCTCCATTCACTGGTATACTACAAACTATAAAATCGAAGCGGCACAATTGCCTGAATTTTCAGTCAGGAATTACTTTGCACAGCGGAAAGCTTTCGGACATTCTCCTTGTGCATGATGTCGGCGCTCATTTTAAAGCGCAGCCGATCCAGAAGAATTGCCAAAAAGATGAGGCCGCCCTTTGTTGCGCTGACCAGATTGACATCCACCCCGTTGAGGTTCAGCGCGTTGTCGATCATACCCAGCAGCAGTGTGCCGCCCAGCATTCCCACAGGCTTGCCCATGCCGCCAGTGAATGGGCCCGCCCGCCTTCCCCACGGGCTTCCCCTTGCCGCCGTTAAAGCTGCAGCCGCCCAGAATCGCGCCGGCAAAGGCCATCATTACCATCCCCTCGCCCATGCTGTTGGAAACGGCGTTCTGCCGCCCGGCTGTGACCAGCCCGGCCAGAGCGGAAAGCAGGCCCGCCAGCATGAAGGCATAGATGACGACGCGGTCGGTGTTGATGCCGGAGATGTAAGCTGCGCGGCGGTTGCCGCCGGTGAGGGTGAACTTGCGTCCGAAAACCGTTTTATGAAAAATAAATTCAAATATAATGTAGACCACGATCAGCACCAGTATGGCGATTTGAATCGCCCCGATGCGCCCACGCCCCAAAAAGGTATAGCCTTTGTCAAGCCCGGCCAGGGAGAAGGGCACCAGAAAGAGCACCAGTCCCCGCATGACAATCTGGCTGGACATGGTCAGCAGAAAGGAGTTGGTTTTCAGCTTGGCTACGAAAAAGCCGTTGAAAAAGCCGATCACCGTACCCAAAACCAGCGTGAGAAGAACACACGCCACAGGCCCCATATTCAGCTGCCGGGCTGCCAGTATGACGATGCCGGGCGCAAAAGCCAGCGTGGCCTCCATGGAAAGATCCAGCTCTCCCACCATCATCACAATTCCCATGCCCAGCACCAGCAGGCCGAGCGTTGCGGACTGATACAGGATATTCAGCTGGTTCTTCATGCCGAGAAACGCGGGGGTAAAAAAGGCGTTGGCAATAAAAAATGCCGCAAGCAGAACCCACACCAGATTATCCAGCAGGGCCAGCTTTATCTTTGTCTTAAGACTCATTGTTTCTCACCTCGTCAATATGGATCACCTCGCCTTGCATTGCCCGGTATATCTCTTTTTCAGAAAAATCCTCCCGCGAAAACTGGTCGATGATCTTACCCTCATACAGAACCAGAATACGGTCGCAAATTTTGATCAGATCCTCCACTCCGGGAGATGTGATAATAACGCAGGATTGCTTGCGAAGCTCATGGTGAATGGTGTTTAGAATGGATTCCTTGGCCTCGATATCTACGCCGCGGGTAGGCTCATCCAGCAGGCAGACCAGCGGGGTATAGGCCATGATCTTGCCCACCAGCACCTTTTGCTTGTTCCCGCCGCTGAGCTGCCCGATGTTCTGATTTCTGGAAAAAGCCTTCACATCCAGCGTACGAATCAGATCGTCTGCCAGCTGCTCCTCTTTTTTGGTCTGGAGCACCCCCCACCGGCTGATCCTGGGCAGTATGCTGACGGTTAGATTTTTCTGAATGGAGGCGATGGGGATCAGCCCCTCTGCCTCGCGTTCCTCCGTCAGGTAAAGCACTCCATCGTCACGGGCGGCTGCCGGGGAGCGGTAATGCTTTTGGCTTCCCGCAACCCAGACCGTTCCATCGTCGTACGCATCGATCCCGACCACACTCTTCATCAGCTCGGTTCGCCCGCTGCCCCGCAGCCCCGCCAGCCCGACAATCTCGCCCATTCTGACGGACAGGCTGATATGCTCAAATTTTCCGTAGCTGGTAAAGTTCTTTAGCGCAAACACCTCTTCCTCCCGAATCATGGAGGACATGTCTTCCATGATCTGTTCGTCATAATTGGTGCTGCCGACAATCAGCGAGGCCAGCTTCTTTTTATCCAGATCCTCCCGCATGACGCTGCCTACATTGTGCCCGTCCCGGATCACCGTTACCCAATCGCAGACGCGCAGGAGCTCCTCCGTATGGTGGGAGATAAAAACAATGGTTTTCCCGGCCGAAATCAGGTCGTCGATCAAGCGGTAAAGAATCGCCTGATCCTTTTGACTGAGAGAGGCGGACACCTCATCCATAATGACAATCTCCGCGTTTTCCACAAAGCACGCCTTGATGACCAGCAGCAGCTGGCGCTCACTGATGGACAAATTCCGCATCTTTACGGATACGTCTATGGGAAAGCCCGCCCGATCCAGAATCTCGGCCGCCCGGCGGCGCATCTCGCTCCAGTCGATGACCTTTTTGTCATCCAGATACCCGGGCATAAAAAAGTTTTCCATTACGGTGCTTTCTTCTATCACCTGCGGCTCCTGTGTAATGATCGAGATGTGCTGGTGCTTGGCCGTGATAGGAGACAGGGAAGTATATTTCTGCCCGTTGATCCAGATTTCCCCGCTGCTGGGGGCGACCAGCCCGGAAATGATACCTACCAGCGTGGATTTTCCGGCGCCGTTTTTGCCGATGAGCCCGTGAACCTCTCCGCGCCTGATGGTGAGGCTCACGTCCTCCAGCGCCACAGTTCCGGCGTACAGCTTCGTAACGTGCCGCAATTCCAGAGCCGTCTGTTCCTCTGCCACAAGAATTCCTCCCTTCTGTTTCCGGTTCGCCTGTGCAGTTTACTCCACGCGCAAACGGACGGAATCTCTATGCGCGTAAAGTCCTTCCACCTGCGCGAAATGCATGCAGGACTCGGAGAGATTTTTGCAGCCCTCCTGACTGACGTACTGGTGAAAAGGCGTCTTAATAAAGGTTTTGACACACAGTCCGTTAGAATAGCGGGCCGTGGACATGGTAGGCAAAATGTGATTGGTTCCGGAGACGAAATCCCCAAAGGCCACCGGCGCATAATGCCCCACGAACAAAGACCCATAGTGATACAGCCGGGCAGCTACCTGCCGTTCTTCCTTCGTCTGTACCTCCAGGTGTTCCGGCGCCACCCGGTTGGCCAGCGCGATGGCCTCCTCCATGCTCTCGGCCAGGTAAACCTCCCCGTTATCCTCCCATGACCTCTGGGCCACATCGCGGGTCGGCAGATCCGCCAGCAGGCGCTCCAGCTCCGCCATAGACCGTTCGATCACGCCCGCATCGGTGCAGACCAGAATAGGCTTGGCATTGGGATCGTGCTCCGCCTGACCCAGCAGATCAATGGCCACAAAGGTGGGGTTGGCGGTCTCATCCGCAAGGATCAGCACCTCGCTGGGTCCAGCCAGGCTGTCGATTCCCACGTCGCCCAGCACCTGGCGCTTGGCCTCGGTGACAAATTTGTTTCCCGGCCCGACGATCATATCGACCTTTTGCACCGTCTCCGTGCCGTAAGCGTAAGCCGCAATGGCCTGCGCCCCGCCCATGCAGTAAATGTCATCGGCACCGGCAATATCCATCGCCACCAGCACGGCGGGGTGGATCGTTCCGCAGCCGTGAAAGGCGGGGGAACAGGCCGCCACATGCTTTACACCGGCTACCTTTGCGGTAATAACGCTCATCAGCGCGGAGGAGGGCAGCGGGTAGCGCCCGCTGGGAATATAGCAGCCGCATTTTTCTACCGGCACCAGCCGGTGCCCCAGCTCCACACCCGCTATGGGGCTTGGAACGTTCAGCGGCTGCATGCATTGCAGCTGCTGCCGGGCAAACCAGCGGATCTGGTCGGCGGCAAAGGTGATGTGCTTTACGGTTTCCTGATCCACCAATGTATAGGCCTTTTCAATCGTTGGGCGATCCACCTTCACGCATTTCAAATCTGTGTGGTCGAACCTTTGGGCCAGTTCCAGAAGAGCGGCGTCTCCGCGGCTCTGCACGGAATCTATGATCTCCAGCACCGTCTCTGTCAGCTGGTGATCTCTCTGGTAAGTTTTCTTCTCCGCCTGTTTGATCGCTTGCATGTCAAGTCCACTCCTGTCTTTCATTTCATTCGGTTGGATTTCTCTGTTCTCTTTCAGATAAGACAAAGGAGCCACTTTTTCTGCACAATACTGTGCAGAAAAGCGACTCCTTTGTCTTACGTATATTCCCGCCGGCTTCGTCAGCAGCAGACCCAGGTGGAACACGGTTTCCTTTTGGGGATATGCTTTGAAACGGTTCCGCCGCACGCTGGTATTTTTGGTCTGCGACCTCTGAGATTCATCTTACAGGTATCCCCTGGGGATAAGTCAAGTATCAAAATGATTTGAATTATGAAAATAAAATTTTTTCATAATTTACAAGAAATCCTTAAATTTTACCGAAAAGCCGCCGAATTATGCAGGAGCTGAATTTAAAACATGCCCCTGTGGGACACGTTTTCCTTTGCCAAAGCGCAAAAACCCGCCCGCTGGTCACCCCTGTATCCCTGTTCCCCGGAACGGGATCATGACCCGAATCATCCAAAGGTCGGAGTTGTTGGTAATCATGGGGCTGATCAGCCACTCTTCCACCGACCAGTTCTCCAGACGGTATCCCTGCGCTTTTGCCCATTTCAGCAAATTCATGTAGGTCTGGCAGAGCCGTTCATTTTTGGGAGAACCAATGTGGATGGCCGACACCCCCTGAAACGCCGGGATATGATCGCAATGCTGGACGTGCGGGCCGGCATCGGCAACCGGAACGGCAATTTTAAAATCGTGAACCTCGTTGTTAAACGAACAGGCGTCACTGTCAAAATGGTCGTAGGTGATATACATCAGCGCGCTGATGCTGAGGGACGCGGCATTGACGGACTGCGCTTTGGTCTGGATCAGAGGGAGGTAATCCATGTCCAAACCATCCGCGTCCTCAAAATCGGTGCGATACCGCAGCGAAATCACGCTTTGGGCCGGGCGATCCACCACTTCATAATGATAATCCGTTTCCCCCTTGAGATCGTGGATTTTAAAAATGGAGATGGCCTCCATCAGCTTGGTATATTCCAGCGTGCTCTGCTCGTAGCGGATCATGCTTTCCTCCAGAGCCTCGCGGGAGGCGGTCATCTGCTTTCGGATCGATCTCTGGATCGCCTCAACGTTTCGGCCATAGATAATGTCCTTCATTTCAGCCAGCGACATGTCGATGTTTTTCAGCGCTTTCGCTGCCACAATCGCGCACAGGTGCTGCTGGGTGTAGTAGCGGTAATTGTTCGCGTCGTTTCTGGGAACAGGGCTGAGCACCCCATGCTCCTCATAATAGCGCAGCTGCTTTCTGCTTACGTTACACATCTGACAGACTTCATTGGTACTGTAGCTTTTTATATGACCGCCTCCCCACTCACACAAGCCTTTTCCGTAACTATATCGAATTTTACGCGCTATGTCAAAAGATATTTTTGGTTTTTCCTGCTGAGCAAAGCCTGCCCTTCCAAAATGCACCTTCTGATCTTTGCCGTACTCTCAGCCGCAGAATCAGGGCGCGCAAGTTGAAAAGGGGTATAAAAGGCGGCCATCTGCTGCCAACAGTTAGCCGCCATGCGCCATAAGGGCTTCCGGTATTGCTTACGACTTGTGGCCACCGTTATTGCGCCGCTATTTCAGCACGCATCATGGGTCACTAGCAAGGTCTGTCCTCGCATTGAGCAGTACTCGGCCGTTACTTCATCCGTAACATTTCCGCTGCTGGCGACGAAATAGGCCCGTGCCCATAAATGCTTTCCCCAGAATTCTTTGTTGAGGCTTTAATTTTAAGAGGTGAATTGGCGACAGTATGTAACCCATTCCGCCGCTCTACCTATACTGTTTCATCTATACAAAATGAAAAATCCGACCCTTTTCCAATTGGAAAAGGGTCGGATTATCTTAATTTGGTGGAGGAGGGTGGATTCGAACCACCGAAACGTAACGTAACAGATTTACAGTCTGCCCCCTTTGGCCACTCGGGAACTCCTCCATATTACCTTTTATCTCAAACAGATGCAGCAGTTTGTCCGATTCAGCTGAACGCCGAAGCGTGGAGCTGGTGGACGGATTCGAACCCCCGACCTGCTGATTACAAATCAGCTGCTCTACCAACTGAGCTACACCAGCATCTGAATCATTGGAACGCTTGAATAATATATCACTTTTATGTTATTTTGTCAACATGTTTTTGCGAAAATCAGTGTTTTGGGGAGAAATCGGTGGAATGCCGGGCAGGAGTGCTGTAAAGGCAACCTTTCTCCTATCTTTCCATACCAATATGATGCCGCAATTTTCTCACTGCACCTGCTCAAAAAAGCTGGAGAATGGATACCTTGGGATACCAGTGGATACCCATTGTATGATGGGCGGTTAATCGACACACTTTGCTTCACAGAGAATTCCGTGGAAAATTCGGATAAACTCTCATTTTCAGTTGATTTATGGAAGAGAAGACAGTAAAATAAAATTAATATCACAGTAGATTGTTAATTCTAAATTCCAGATTCATATATAGGTGGTGAATGCAAGTAATGAGTGAAATCCCCAATCTAGGAGACATACTTATTCCTACGTTCTTTAAAAATGCTACTGAAGCACCAGCTAAGGAAATAGGAAATCAGCTTTCAGATTTGATAAGTATTATCTTCACTCCGTTAGCCAAAGCAAAGATTCGACAGCAATCCAAATTAAAACAGTACATGATTGATATTGAAGAAAAAGCAAACCAAATTCCCGAATCAGATATTTGCGAACCGAATCTACATATAATAGGCCCTGCATTAGAAGCCAGTAAATACTATTACGAAGACAAAGTGTTAAGAGAAATGTTTGCTAATATTATTGTATCGGCCATGGATGTAAAAAAGCAACCTATTAGTCACCCATCCTTTGTAGAAGTGTTAAAGCAGATATCACCTTTAGACGCACACATCATATCGCTCTTCCGAAAGAAGACAACACTACATGCGCCTACATTTAGTGTAACAGTTATAAAAGATGGAGAACCTGAACCGCCACACGAATCTCAACCACCCGGAGAGGTAATAGGATATCACTATCCCGAAACAATATATCCTATTACTGATGTTTATTTAATGAATGAACATCAAGGTACGTTAGTGCTCTCAAATTATTTTATTGAAACCGACGCTGCTGACACTGCTGTTGTATCAACCAGCATTACTAATTTATTAAGATTAGGACTTATCTCAATTGATGAGAATATCCGGCTTGATGAAAAGCAGTATAATAAATTTCTAAATCATCCATATTATCTCGACATTATGGAAAGCTACATCAAAAAAGCAGATAACAATAAAATCGGTTTTGGCTCCATTAGAGATAATACTGTGTTGTTAAACAGTTATGAGCGCTTGGAATTGAAAAAGAAATCTGTAAGATTAACCCAATACGGATACGACTTCACAAGAGTTTGCGTATTAGAAAAAGAAATTGAATTTTATAGAAACAGATGACACCCAAAAACAGTTTTTAAGAATTGATATGATATATTTAAAAGGAGTGCAATAACATGATCCATAATCCCGAAAACCATAATACAGATATTAAAATCTCAACCCAACTTCAATTTCTTATTCTTCTATTTTTCAATGAAGAAAAAAATTTCAATCGTGAAGATATTCACATCAACGAAATCATGGACTACATATCAGATAATAAAGAGCTTTGGATTAGCTTACAGGACGATCAATCCGATCGGGAGAAGTTAGAAAAAAGCTTTCAAAAACGTGTTCAGGATAACTTATCTCTAATGGGATGTTTCCCATTCAACCCCCAAAATGGGAATTTAAAAACTACCGGTACTAAAAATCTCCATCCAATTGAAAGAGATGAATCTGTATACGATTGGAAACGAGGAAAGGATTTTGATATGTTCCTCGTATATATCCTATCTGAGCTAGGGGAACAGTTTGACATTGAGATCGGTATTTACTCGGGTGAGGATGTTATTGACCCTTATTCTGACCGCTGTATTCTGACGAAGGAAAACCAAATGAAAATTTTAGAATTGTATCGAAAGCATGGCTTGACCCCTTGAATTGAATAAATAGAAACTGTATTGAGGCACAAACAAAGAGAGTTTTTCTCTTTGTTTGTGCCTTTTTTGTTTTCATATCCAATTATTTTATGAAGCAAAAAAGAAGAATTTCTGAAAAAACACAGGTTTTATCAGGTTCTTTCAAATCAGACAGATCTCTATATTGAAAACACAAAAAAGGAGATTCGTATTCGCTGAAAAATTCATGATACGATATAGATGTCGACAGGGGAACAAACAAAATGTTCCAAACCATGCTCTGCTCGATCTGACGATCTTTACCAAAATTGCGGAGGTGCTCGGCATCACCCGGCGCTATGTAGGGGAAGAACCGAACAGCCAGGTGACGGCGATCTACAACCGCACCATGCAGGAGGAGCTCCCGAAGGCCGGGATCGAGTGCCATGTGATTCCTCGAAAGGAATTCGGCGGGAAGCCCATCAGCGCCTCCACCGTCCGCCAGGCCATCAAGGAAGGGAACCTTTCCGCTTTACAGGCTCTGGTGCCGGAAAGCACCTCCCGTTTCTTCCTGAGCGAAGAAGCTGCTCCTATCATTCAGAAAATCAAGGCTTCCGATCAAGTAATTCATTATTAACAATTCAGAGAAAGCAGGGATGTTATGCTTTATGGGCAAGAGATTTCGTTGGAGGAAATGCTGGACTGCCGGGAAAGACGCGCCGCTATTCAGGCCCGGTACCGTTTGGAGTACCATCTCCCGGTGCTTTCTTTCTGCCTGAATATTCCGGGGCCGATCAAGACCTCCCCCGAGATTCAGAGACTGTTTTTCGACGGTAAAAAAGAAATCGCCGCCGTGCTGCAAAGCACGGATTCCGTCATTTTAGAAGAAGCCGAAATTCACGAGCCGACCGGGGATGAATGGATTTTGTGCGTCCGGCAGGATGCGGAGCTGTTAAAGGAACGGACTGCTCTGATCGAAGAGCAGCACCCGTTAGGCCGCCTGTTCGATATTGATATCATCGGAACAGATGGAAAAAAGCTCTCACGGGGCACCTCGCGCAAATGCCTGATCTGCGGCGCAGACGTATGGGAATGCTCCCGGGCCAGAAAACACACGGTAGAAGAAATGCAGCAAGCCATTGAGGAGATGCTCGCACTGTATTTTGCACGCTGATTCACCCATCCGAAAGCCAGCTGAGAGCTTGTCGAAAAACATGCAAAGTGTATGGCAAACACCGCCCTTTAAAAGTGCAGACAATCTGAAAATTGCTGTTGCTCGTTCTCTTTCCTGCGGCCAATTACGCAACAAAGCGGCATCACATTAAGTTATGTGGTGCCGCTTTGTTTTTATCAGACAAAAAACTTTTTTCCTGAATTCCCATATGTTTCGTAAAAAAATGATTATTGGGGAGGCAACCTATGCAGCGGAAAAATGGCGCTGGAAAGAATTACACCCTCGACACAAATGATTAAGGGATCAAATGGTATTTCTTCATTTTACGCCAAAGCGTCGTCGTGCTGACGTTGAGTTCGGCGGCTACCTGTGCCCGGCTGCCGCCGCTGCGCGCCAAAAGCTCCAGTATTTTTTCCCGTTCATACTCCATTACAGATTCTCTGGGGGACGGCGGTGCGGCAGCCTGCGGAAGACTGACTGCCATGGGCCGGTGCCGGATGATCCCCTCCAGACAATCCGGGCGGATACAAGTGCTTTCAGACAGGGTGATAGCACGCTCCAGAAGATTGAAAAACTGCCGGATATTTCCCGGATAGTCGCCCTGCTGAAGCAGCCGCACCGCACCCTCGCTGAAAGAGACCTCCGGGCAGTTTTTTCTGGTATAATGCTCGATCAGGCTGGGAATATCTTCTTTTCGTTCCCTCAGCGGCGGCAGATACAGCTCCAAAACATTCAGGCGGTAAAGCAGATCCTCGCGGAACTTTCTCTCCTGAACCAGCTCTTCCAGATTCTTGTTGGTCGCGCTGATGACCCGCACATCGATCGGAACAATCTTGTTATCGCCCAGTCGGCTGATCTCCTTCTCCTGCAGCACACGGAGAAGCTTTGCCTGAACATCGATATTCATTTCGCCGATTTCGTCCAGAAACACAGTCCCGCCGTGGGCCAGCTCAAACAGCCCCATCTTCCCTTCTTTGTTGGCCCCGGTGAACGCCCCTTTTACATAGCCGAACAGTTCGCTTTCCAGAATGGATTCCGGTAGGGCCGCGCAGTTGATCGCCACAAAAGGCTCGTTGGCCCGGCCGCTGGCGTTATGGATGCTTTGTGCAAAAACCTCTTTCCCCGTGCCGGTTTCACCGGAAATCAGAATTGCACTGTTACTTGCCGCATATTTTTTCCCGAGCCGGATCGTCTCTTTGATGGAAGCACTCTCCCCCACAATATCGCGGAAGGTATAGCGGGCAGCGGGATATTTTTCACTCAGCTTCATGCGAATCTGTTTTTCCGCGGATTGAATTCGGTTTCCGCTGCCGACAATGATAACCACGCTTTTCAGCTGCGCATTCACAATGATCGGCCTGCAGTTCACCAGATACACGCGAGAGAAGAGATTGACAATCGACTTCTGGATGGGTTCCTTTTGATTCAGGACCCGATCGGCCTCCTTCTCCGGAAAGAGAAGCCGCAGAATTTCTTCCGATGACCGGTTGTGGAACAGGGCTTTGGCATTATCGTTCAGAAAAAGAAGTTCCCCTGAGGGGGAATAGTTCAAAATTGCGTCGGGTGTTCCGTTAATGGTGGCCAGAATCGTCTGAAGGTACTCATCCTTTGCCTCCATCGACATCAGAATGTTCAGGGCCCGGTCAATGGCTGTTTCCACATTGCCGGAGTGAACCCGCAGCATCACATGGCGCAGCTCGTGAGCATCGGCGGCCTGCTTTACGGAAAATCCGCCGATCAACAGGCGGGTACCGGGGCGAAGCTCGCCAATGATATCCTGCTCGACAGTATCCGGGGATTGGGGATCGATCACCTGCACATCCATGCCGGAGATCCGGCGAAAGCGCATCATGGTATCGTAGGCACTGTCGAACCCGATCAGCGCAATTTCCTCCGGCGCACAATCGCCCATCTGAACGGATTCATAGATTTCTTCGTAAAGATATGGAACATCCACCACCGGAATGGGCACATTCTCCTCCAGAAGCCGCACGTTGCGTCCTCTGGCAATCAGCACCTTGGCCCCGGCGGAAACAGCTTCTTTGGCATTGCGGATCGTATGCTTTCCGGTCGCCTCAATAATCCCCACCCGCCCGGTCAGGCGGCGCTTTTGGATAATCTGCCTTGCGACAGAGGTAAAAACATCGGACGCGGCAAATATCATAATGTCGCGAATCTCTTTCACGGACAAGCCCTCCATTTCACATGAATTTCAAAAGTGAAATTCATGTGAAAATCATACCACGCTTTTTTTAAATGTTCAATCAGAAAATAAAGATTGTTTTTGTGTTCGAAAAGAAAAAAACATGCAGATTCCATGCGCTTTTTCAGCGTTTTCTCAATATTTTTTTCAAATTTAAAATTTAGTTGGCACAGAAATTGCGATTCTATTTGAGTGTAACAAGAAAGGAGGCTACATAATGGCCTATCAGGTACTACTGCCACAACCTATTTTGAAAGAGGGATACGATTACTTACTCGAACATGGTTACGAGATCGTCGAGGGGAAAGGCCCCGGCGAAGAAGATATTCTCTCAGACATTGAAAAGTGTGACGCCATAATTGTCCGCACCGCAAAAATAACCGCCAGAATTTTAGATGCGGCGCCCAACCTGCGTGTCATCGCCCGGCACGGGGCAGGATATGACGGAATCGATCTGGAGGCGGCACGCCGGCATAACGTTCTGGTGATGAACGCGCCGGGTGTAAACAGCATTTCGGTGGCTGAGTTGGCAATCTTCTATATGCTCCACTGTTCCCGCAACTTTAAGACGGTGCAGAAGCTCTATTTGGAGGATTACAGCTACGCAAAGTTCAAGATTCCGAAAACAGAGCTGAACGGAAAGACGCTGGGGCTGGTCGGTTTGGGGAATATCGGTAAGCTGGTCGCAAAAAAGGCCGCCATGGGGTTCGATATGAAAGTGATCGCCTTTGATCCGTTCCACCGCGGAGAACTGCCGGACTATATCGAGATGACACAGGACAGGGACGAGATTTTCCGCGTCAGCGACTATGTATCCCTTCATGTGCCGGCCACAGAAGAAACGGTCAAAAGCATTGGCAGCCGTGAATTTTCTTTGATGAAGAACACCGCTTTCCTGATCAACACCGCCCGCGGCTCGATTGTGGATGAACCGGCTTTGATTCAGGCGCTTCAGGAAAAGCAGATTGCCGGGGCCGGGCTGGACGTGCTTTGGGATGAGCCTTTCCAGAAAGAGAACCCCCTGCTGCAAATGGACAACGTGCTGACAGCCCCGCACATTGGCGCAGCCACAAAAGAAGCCTCCAGCCGCGCTTCTCTGGCCTGCGCGCAGAACATAGACGATTACTTCTGCGGGCGGCCGCTGCATGCGGTCGTCCCGGAACTGAGAGATTTGATTCCAACAAAAGAATAAATTCTGATAAACTGAGAGGAGAAAGAGAACATGAGTGTAGGAAACCGAGTTTTTCTGGAACGTGATTTACCGGATGCAAAAGTGGTGGAGGGCTTTCGGGCTCTGCCTGCGGCGAATGTGGCAGATACCATGGGACGCTCCTGCGCATTGAATTCCCAGATCCACCTGATCAGCAGCCCCGAAAGGCCCATTATGGCAGGCGCAGCGTTAACCGTGAAGGCCCGCCCCGGCGATAACCTGATGCTGCACAAGGCTCTGGATATGGCCGGTCCTGACGACGTCATTATCGTATCCAACGAAGGGGACCGCACACACTCCCTGATGGGGGAAATCATGGCGGTTTACGCACAGTGCACCCGCAAGGTACAGGGCATTGTACTGGATGGCCCGATCCGTGACATCGAGGAGCTGTCTCAAATGGGGATGTTCCTGTATGCCACCGGCTCTACCCCCGGCGGCCCGTACAAGGAAGGCCCGGGCGAGATCAACGTGCCGATTTCCATTGGCAATATTGCGGTAAACCCCGGGGATATTGTTCTGGGCGACCGGGACGGCGTCATCATCATCCCCAGAACAGACGCGGCTCAGATTCTGGAGGATGCGAAAAAATATGCGGAAGCGGATGCCAGCAAGGTGACCGCCGCAAAAAATGGCACTGCAAAACGCCAGTGGGTAGAAGATACTTTGGCGAAGAAGAACGTGGAAATGATTCAAGGAAAATGTACAGGATAAGTTCTGAGAAGGAGGGAATGATCCATGATTTTGGGAATCGGAATCGGCATCTGGGCATTCATCATTTATATCGCAGCGATCATTATCTGGATGCTTGTATTGAAAAGGAACATAGCCGAGTGCATGGGCATCGGTTTTCTTATTGTAGCGTTATTCAATGGATTTTCTGCTTTTCCGGGCACTTTGGGCACTGCTTTGCTTTCAGCCTCAAAAGAAAGCTCTTTTCTTGCGACCATGCTGTTCCTGCTGATGTCGGTCATTATGACAAAGACGGGAATGATCGCTCGTCTGGTTGAACTTTTAAACTCCATTATAGGCCGCATCAAAGGCGGCGCGGCCTATGTTTCCGTATGCGCGAGCTTTTTATTCGGCCTGGTATCCGGTAATGCGATTGCCAACTGTGCAACAGTCGGCGCCATTACCGTCCCGTGGATGAAGGAAAGCGGCTGGCCGAAAGAAGTGTCGGCTACCATGAATGCGGGCAACGCCGGTGTTGGGCAGTCCATGCCCTCTTGCACCGCCATGTTTCTTCTGTTAGGTCTGGCCCCGGTTGCGGCTGCAATGACGGTCGGGCAAGCTTATATTGCCGTGCTGTGCGGCGGCGCGTGGACATTCGTGTATCGACTGATCCGGGTATGGCTGTATGCGAAAAAATACAATGTACAGGCAGTTCCGGAGGATCAAATCAAGCCGTTCGGTCAATCCTTCCATGATAACTGGACTTCTTTGCTGATGCTGGCCGGTATCGCGATCCCCCTGTTATTGACCATGGGGCCTGTCGCAAAGTTTCTGACTGCCGCGGAATCCTTTGCCAAAGCGGGTGTTTCTTCGATCAATATCGTTCTGTGGGTTCCCGTCGTTGTCAGCGTGATCTGCCTGATTGTCGGCAGAAAAAGCCTGCCCCAAACAGGCAGTGAATGGATCGACCTGCTCAAGGGCTGCCAGCCGACCTTTGCAACCGTCGGAGGCGTGCTTCTGTTTGCTCTGGCCGCCAGCAATGTATTGACCATGGTCGGTTTCGACCAGGACCTCAAGGTTCTTCTGGAAGCTCTTACCCTGCCGAATCTGGTTATGATTATCCTGACCTGCATCATGATCGTGCTGGTAGCCGGGCCCCTGAGCGCCGTTGCCACAACCGCTGCCGTGGGTTCCGTTGCGTTCTCTGTTTTTGTGGGCGCGGGGGTAAACCCGATTGCCGCAGTTGTCGCGTTTATGATCTGCATTTCTACGGAAGGCGCCTCTCCCCCCAGCTCGTCTCCTATCTTTATTTCGTGCGGGTTGGCCGAGGTGGAGGACCCCAAGGTTATTTTTGTACCGCTGATCACCGACTATGTTCTTCCGTTGATTGGGGTAGCCACTCTGGTTGCAGTCGGAGTACTGCCTATTATTCAATAGTCTGTGAAAGGAGGATTCCCATGAAAACGGCAGAGAAAATTTTAGACGCCCTTTGTGTTATCACTACCATCATTTTCTTTGTAGCAGTTACACTGATGGTCCTTGCGCAGGGATTTGCTGTTATTACATTGAATGGAGCACTGTCCACTTCGCTGTACAAAGCGATTGCGGTACCGGCCAGTATGGTTTCGGCCGTGTCTTCCATTATCGCTATTCTATTGGCTTACATGAGAGGTCAGATGAAAGCGGACTGAGTATTCACTGACACAGCCGTACAGGAATACAGATTTCTCTGTATTCCTGTACGGCGAAATTGCATCAATGAAAAAGGAGGAAAAAAATGCTGGATTTATTAATCATCAACGGCCACGTGATCGACCCGCTCAATCAGGTCGACAACATTCAGCCGGTTGCCATCTATAACGGAAAAATCACAAAACACGAAGAAGGAGAATCGGCAAAACACACGATCGACGCTGCCGGACGCTATGTTTTCCCCGGACTGATCGATGCTCATGCGCATATGTTTGCGGAAGGAACAGATATCGGAATCTACCCGGATCTCGCTTATTTGCCCACCGGAGTAACAAGCGCTGTGGATGCAACGGCGGGCGTTTCCAATTACCGGATGTTCCGCTCCTCTGTGATCGAGAGAAGCAAGGTGACCATCAAAAGCTTTCTGCAAATGTGCTCAGCAGGACTCGTTACCACCAGTTACCACGAGTGCATCGATCCCAAATACTTTAATGCAGAAAAAATCGCCCGAATCTATGAAGAAAACAAAGACAATATTCTGGGATTAAAAATCAGGCAAAGCGAAGAGCTGGCCATGGGTCTTGGCATTGAGCCGCTGAAAGCCACGGTCGCCATTGCAGATAAAATCAACTGCCCGGTAGAAGTACACTGCACCAATCTTCCGGTTCCCACCTGCGAAGTGCTGGGGGTACTGCGCCCCGGCGACATTTTCGAGCATGTCTATCAGGGTGCAAAAAACACAATCATCGACGAAAACGGAAAGCTGTATGAATGCGTTCGCAAAGCACGGGAACGCGGCATCTGGTTCGACACTGCCGAGGGCCGCAAGCACGGCGATTATGACGTGATGAAATCCGCAATGGAGCAGGGCTTTATCGCAGATATCTGCAGTACAGATTTAGTGCTGGGCAGTATGTACCGGCGCACGATTTTTTCTTTGCCGAACCTGATGTCCCGCTATATTTGCATGGGAATCCCTATGCAGCAGGTGGTGCAAATGGCGACAAGCACGCCGGCTCGCCTGATGAAGATGACTGGGGAAATCGGCTGCCTGTCCGAAGGCGCAAGAGCAGACGTGGCCATTTTTGACTGGAAAGAATTCCACCAGACATACCGCGATTGGAAAGGAACCGCGTTTGAGGCCGATCACATGCTCAAGCCTGAGCTGACGATCAAAGACGGTGATATTGTCTATTGTGCGCCGGACTATATTTACGAGCCTGAATTTCAATAAACCAGATAATAAACGAAAAATCTGTTGACGCACTTAGGAAAGGCCGGCACTTTAAAGTGCCGGCCTTTCTACTTCTCACAGAACCGAACCGTAAGTTTTTATTTTTCGTTTTATTAATCTCATAATCTATATTTGAATTTCAATCAAAACGCAGATTATATTTACTCTTCTTCAAATGACTCTGTGAATATCCTGCAAAAGCTGATAGAGCGTTTCTGACTCAATCTGCCCAGGCGCAGATGCTTTTTTCACCGTTCCGAAGGTCAAAGCAGACCCGAATATCTCACACGTAATCCGGCTGACTACACCCAATTTTGCCATGGACATGGTAACGATCGGTTTCTCTGCATATTTCTGACGCATGATGGCCGTAGCTTCCAATAATCGGATGACGTCCGTTTCCTTTTGGGGCATCACTGCGATTTTGCAGATATCGGCCCCCAGATCCTGTATTCTCCTCAGTCGATCAACCATTTCTTCCTGCGAAGGAGTACGATCAAACTGATGGTTCGATCCAACCACTTTCACACCGGCTGTATGAGCGCCTTCTATCATTTTTTCAGCGATTGTCTCCTCCGCCAAAACCTCTACGTCGATCAGATCCACCCGGCCTGTTGTCACGACCGACTGATTGATTTCCAGATAAGCTTCCGGGCTCAGGTTGATTTCACCGCCTTCTCTTGCGGTGCGCAGAGTAAACAAAAGAGGCATTCCATTCAGAACAGAAGACAGCTGCTCCAGAACATCCTTTACCTTTTCAATGTCCATGACACTTTCAAACCAGTCTGCGCGCCATTCAACAATATCTGCCCGGCTGCCCACGAGGTCCCGTGCGTCCGCGAGGATTTCTTTTTTTGTACCGGCCACAATGGGAACACAAATTTTAGGGATTCCATCCCCGATCGTCACATTTTTTACAGTAACTGTATTCATAAATCCCACCTCTTCCTGCCCCGCAAAGCTGCCCGGCAAAAACACAATGATACGAGCCTGTTTTTATTCCATGCTCCGGTTGTTTTATCGCTTTAAATCGATACATTATATTTTAGTTTCATTTCATTCCTTTGTCAATGCTGCCTGAAAGCTTGTTCCAGCAGTACTTCAGCGACAGTGCCCTTCCCTCATTTGCAAAAGCAGATAAAAAGCGACTTCGGTTCTTTCGAGAAACCGAAGTCGCTTTTTCAGATATTGTCAATTATTCCGGATTTTTATCCTGATAGTGGCAGCGGGATGGAAGGTGGTACTCCCGAATCATGTACTGCAGTTTCCGGCGGGAGATTCCCAGGTATTGTGCCGCTTTTTCTCTATGGTTGCTACAAGCGGCCAGGGCGGCCAGTACCTCATCCCGGGTAGGGCCATCAGAGCGCTGTCTGGGATGACTCTGGGCGGAAAACGCAGCAGATTGGGGCGACTGTCGGGCTGTATCAGTTTCATTGGACAGCAAACCGGATGGAATACTATTAATCTCCCGGGTGGCGTGGGGGGTCATGACGATCATCCGCTCCACAAAATTTCGGATTTCCCGGACATTTCCGGGCCAGCTGTAGTTCTGAACGTCCTCCAGCACCTCATCGGAGAAACTCTTTTGCAGATTATACTTCTGGCAGAAGTGGTGGAGAAAATGCAGACAAAGGGGAACGATGTCCTCCTTACGCTCCCGCACCGGCGGGACGGTCAGCGGGATGACATGGATGCGGTAGTACAGATCCTCACGGAAAGTGCCCTGGCGCACCATTTCCTCCAGATCCTGATTGGTGGCGGCGATCAGGCGAAAATCCACCTTCTTGGCCCGGGGGGAGCCAATCCGCTGGACGCTCTTTTCCTCCAGACAGCGCAGCAGCTTGCCCTGTACACTCATCGGGAGAGAATTGAGTTCGTCAAGAAACAGGGTGCCGCCGTCGGCAGCCTCCACGAGGCCAGTCTTGCCCTCCCGATTGGCGCCGGTAAAGCTCCCCTTCTCATAGCCGAACAGTTCCGCCTCAATCAGATTCTCAGGAAAAGCGGCGCAGTTGACGGTGATGAGAGACTTGTTTTTCCGGCCGCTGTGTTCGTGAATATAATGGGCGATGACCTCTTTTCCGCAGCCGGACTCCCCATAAATCAGCACGGTGGAATCCAGGGGTGCGACACTGTCGGCCACCGAAAGCATCTGCCGGAATTCCGGACTCTTGGCAACGATGCTGACCTTTTCCGTCTGGCCTATTTCTTTGGATTCGAGGATTTTGTGATCATTGAGCAGGGTGTGATACAGGTCCTCGAAGTCCTGGACATCCTGCAGTGTGGTGACGACATACTTCACGTTGCCCTGACCGTCGAAGATCGGCGTGCCGATGACGATACGCATCCGGGTGGGACCGTCCACCTTCTGGAAATCCTTGTAGTACTGCAAACGGCTGACCCGGCGCTTTTCCCGGCAGACCAGGTCAAACACGGACACGTCCAGAACATGGCTGAAGTCATGGACGTTCATTTTCAGGTATTCCTTCCGGGGAATGTTCCGCCAGTTGACCATGACGGTGTTCATGAAAATGAAGTTTCCCTGTGCATCGTAGAGGGTGATCCCGGTGTCGATATTATCCAGAATTTCTGTAAAGGGAAATTCCTGACACAACTCCTGAAAAGACGAAAAATCCTGCATCTGATCATGCCTCCCATCGTATCAAAAGTTGTGCATATTATATCACAATGACTATAAAAAAGCGAAGAAAAAACGGAATCCATTTGCAGCAAATATTTGGAAAACAAACCGGCATTATACCACAGGCGCAACGCGCCTGTGGTATATTTTATAAATTGGCGAAGCTGGTATAATAGCCGCTTTGCGGCTATTATACCATATCCCGGAAGGTCTGCAAACGGGTGCGGAGCTGTTCGAAGCTGCCGTTCTGCTGATCCACTTCGATCGACAGGGACACAATGCCCGCCTCCCGCAAATCCGCCTCAACAAAGGGCTGGTCGTATTCTTCCGGGTCGCAGAACTTCATCATACATAGAATGACTCCCTCTGCCCCGGTTTCTCTGCACAGGTCGGCTATCATGCCGCCCCGGGGTTTGCCCAGCGTGTGGATCAGGCTGCAGCCGTCTCGATTCTTCCACTGCAAGGCCAGCCGTTTCAGGCCGCCGCCCCCTTTCAGCGGAATGTCCGTGCGGTACAGGCGCGTCTCCTGAGCCAGGTCATCCCCCACCACAGCAAACTGGTTTTCAGTCAGAATATCCAGCAGCTCATCCGGCTCGCAGGAGATCCCGGTGAGGATGACTTTCTTCCCGGGGTAGGAGTAAACCGGCCGCTGCCTGAGCGCTTCCACAATCTCCCGGACAATCGCGGTATGCTCGCTTTTCTCATAGAAAAAGGCGCTTTTCATCACCGCGTGGCGAACCTTGGGGGTAATCACATCCAAATGCTCCGCAGATACGGCGGCAAACTCCCGCATTGCGGCATTGTGCTCGTTGTAGATTTGGATGCTACGGCTCAGGGCGGCTTCATTCATCATCATGCCGGTGATGGTGGTCAGCATAGCCAGCATGGTCTCAAATTCGCTGATCAGGTAATCCACACTGGCGGGGGAGGTGCGGTTCTGGGGAAAGACAATGGGAACCATGGGAATGGAGGGCACGCCAAAGCGCCAGTTCTGGGTCATACAGCGCATGGTATCGCAGATGGCCGGGATAATGACGGCAGACATCCCCTCATAGGTTCCCTTCAGTCCAAATTCCATATTGGACTGCATGATGGGACAAGCAAAAGCGGGCAGATACCGCTTGGCCAATTTCCATTCGGTCTGGCCGCCCCACATACCTATGGGGATCATGCCGGAGGCATGCACCAGTTCCTCAGGGGCGTAGTAGGGAAAGCACCCGACAACTTTTTTGCCCTGATTCAGATAGTGATCCAACCGAGCCCTGGGATTGGCGCAGGCCTGCTGCAGCAGGGAAATGTTTTCATTCAGATCAGTCATTGCGCTTCGCCTCCTTATTCTGCTCCATGACTTCTACCAGACCCTGGATACGGGTTTCAAACTGGGCCTCACTGTAATTGCGGTAGTCCGCCTGGTCGCCATCGAAGGAAGTAAAGGGTACGCCGGCCAGCGCAGAGAGCTGGCGCTGGACCTCCATCATCTGACAGTCCATCACCTTGCAGCTTCGGTTGACATGGTAGATGGTGCCCTCGCAGCCAAATTTTTTCAGAGCTTCCAGCCGCCGTGAGATCATGGTGGTGGCATTGTCGCCGTTGGTGGAGGCGAAGCAGTAGGCCCGGGCCATACCGTCCAGATCTTCATATTCGATTGCCCACGCCTTTCCGTAGCTGGAGGCAACCATGTTGATGCCGTACTTTTTCATCGTGCGCAGATTGTGGCTGAGATAGGGCCAGCAGGCAATACCGTCCCACGAGATTCGGAACTGCTCCTCCACCGGGAAGGTAGAGGTTCCCTCGGCGATGTGCTGCTCGATCTCGGCGTTCAGCTGTTGCAGAATGGCGGTGGAGGATTCCTTGCCCCGGTTGCACACCATTGCAGACATGTAGTTGAACAGTTCGAATCCGCTCAGAGGGGCGGGCTTGCGGTCTAGCAGGTCGTTGGCCTGCTCCCACAGGTGGCTGTTGCGCTGAGAGATCTGCATGATCTTCTGGAACCGCTCCTCGTCCCAGGACTTTCCGGTAAAGGCGCACAGGTCCTTGATCAGCTGGTCGATCTGCGCACGGACATAACGTACCCGGCTCTCCGTCACATAATCATAGGGATTGTAACAGGTGTCGATGAAGAAGACGGGAATGTCCATCTGTCTGGCCAGGTTCTCGTACCACTTGGTCAGCTGGTTGCAGATGTTGTTGGTCAGCAGCAGAAAGTCGGGTTTGACCATCTTGCCTCCGTCGGGCAGCTCGACCTCGCTTTCGCCGTTGAGAACGGCGGCATAAGCCAGATTCAGCTTGGCGTAGGCGCACAGGTCGTTGGAGTAGCCCAACGGCCCTTCGCACTCCTGCAGAAAGGGATCCGCCTGGTGGCGGGCCGCGATACCGGCGGCGTGGTTCTCCGGGTAGAGCACGTTCAGGCCCAGAGTCTCCGCAATCTCCTGAGGGAAGATAGATGCGGACCACCCCACCTTTTCGCCCCGCTCTTTGGCCAGCCGGGCGTTGTCAAACAGCACCTGGGTCTGCTCGCCCAGCATAATCATGGATTTGGGCTTTGGGCGCTTAGGCTTGGGCGCTGGTGTTGCAGCGGCGGTTTCCGCCGTGGTTGTCTGTTCACTCATGATAATCAACCTTCTCCTTTTTTTCGTTTTTCCCATGCCAAAACGGCGGCGCCTATGGCACCCGCAGACTGGCACAGTGGATGAACCAGAATTCGGCATCCCATCTCCTGCTCCATGGCGTGAACCACCCCGGTGTTCAGGGCGACCCCTCCGCTCATGGCTATCTATACTTGGATTTCACACAAAGAAAATCCAAAGAGATTCAAGAGGACATGAATGACTTCGGTTATTTGCCGGAGGGTGAATTTGAAATAATGAAAGCCTATGCAGAATACCTTAAAATAAACGATCAGATTATGCCTGTTGAGAATCTGGATGTGCTCGTTGGAGGGTACAACAAAAAAGCGAAAGAATACAAAGAAATGATTCTGGACTATGTATTAGAAAACAGTGAAAGCATTGCTAAAAAATCTGAGGGCAACTATGAAGACAAGAAATTTAGCGGAGCTTGGTTAGACGAAGATGCTCAAATCAATAAATATGGTGAAGTTGTTTTTGCCTTGGTAAATTCCAAATTGAAAGAGATTTTAAATATCACCGATACAACAAAGCTTGGACAAATCAAGACCCAACTGGTTTTGGATGGATTTCTGATTAATAAAGAGCCCAAGGATATTACCTTATCCACAGGCAACGAGAAGAAATGCAGCCTGTTCCGTATTCCCATGGACAGACAGTGAGGGTGAAAATTATGAAAATGAAAGGAATGCTCGGCCTACCCTGCAAGGGCGGAAAAAATGATCTTCTGGAATTTCTGCTGCCCTTAATCAAGCACCTTGCACTAGAATCTCCGAAGAGAGCTTTTCTGGACGTCTGCGGCGGCGGTGGGAAACTGGCCTGTAACGTTGCCGCCGAGTTTCTGTACGACAAAGTCCTCTATAATGAATATGAGCGTGGGGTAGCGGCACTTATGGCTTGCCTAACGGATCAGGCACTTACCCGAAAGGTCGTTCAATTAGTGGACAGGCTGGTTCAGCTCAGCTTGTCCCACGATCCAAAAGTTGTTTTTAATAGTGTCAACAGCCAACGTGACCAACCCGGTTTAGATCAGACTGTTGCTGCAGCTTATACCTTTTACTGCATTTATGCAAGCTATGCTAATAATCGAATGACATTTAATGAAAATAAGGCAACCGAATATCTTCTGGACAAGCACATGCAAAAGGTTCTTTTGAAATACCCCACCCGCATTCAAAGAATGCTTGTCACCTGTGGAAGCTGTTTTGATGTATTGGAGCGTTACATAGATTATGATGATATTACTTCGTTTATCGATCCGCCATATTATCATACGAATACTTACAAAAACGATTGGAATCAGGAAGATTATCAAAGGTTGAAAGTGATTTTATCAAGAACCAAAAACAAGATTATTCTATGTGGGCGCGAAGAAGACAAATCGGTTTATGACTGTATGCTTGCACAAGGATGGACACGAACTTCACTGGGGTATACCTCAAAAAGCAGCGACTCGGATGGTGCACTTGCTGAGGAATTTATTTGGACAAACTTTTCTGTTCCCTTGTTTATTACCGATCTTGTCAATAAAAGAAGCGCCGACAGAGCGACAGCAAAGGAGAAAAAGGAAAGGAAACAAATACTGTGTGGCGAGATTGCTTGATTGAAGCTCCGAGGCGTTGCCCGGAGCTTTTCCATTTCCTCTTCTCCCGCTGATCCGCTACTCCCCCCAGTCCTTCTATTCCCTCTATTCCCTCCAGTCCCGCTGTTCCCTCGACTCCCTCTGCTCCCCTTTGCACATGGCTTTCTTTCTGTCCAGAATTAAGCACAAGCAACACAAACCAGGCCACACAAACGTCACTTTACATCTGGAACGAAAAACACAACAGAGTTAACATACACACAGTTCCAGAGAAGAAATAAAACTGTGTGGAGGGTTAAAAAATGGACTTGCGGGATCAGCGATTCGGAATTGAGATTGAGTTTACTGGTATCACCCGGTCACAGGCTGCTGCGGTTGTGGCAAAGCATTTTGGGGTATCGGCGCAGCACACTGGCGGCTCCTATGACAAATATTCCGTGTGCGAATCAGGCCGGGAATGGGAAATCCTGCGAGACAACTCCATTCGAACCCAAAGAAAAAGCGGAGCTGCCGCTGGTGACGATTACCGGGTCGAGTTTGTATCCCCCATCTGCACCTATGCGGATATTGAGGCCATTCAGGATATCGTCCGAAAGCTGAGAGCAGCCGGAGCAATGACCAATTCCAGCTGCGGAATCCATGTTCATGTCGATGGAGCCGCACACACCGTGACCAGTCTGAAAAATCTGCTCAGCATTGTCCATGCTCGTCAGGATATGATTTATAGAGCCTTGAACGTGGACTCCGGACGCACTGCCTATTGCAAGAAATTGCCCTCTCCCATGGTGGACAAAGCAAAATCCGCAAAGAAGCTGGAACGGCTGGCGGATGTGTGGTATGCGGATGACAGCAGACGGAGCATCCATTACAACGACAGCCGCTATCATGTGGTTAATCTGCACAGCTACTTTCTGAACCATAACATCGAGTTCCGCTGCTTCAATTCCACTCTGCATGCAGGAGAGGTCAAAAGCTACATCCAATTTTCACTGGCAATCTCCGCACAGGCCATCAACCAGAAGTTCGCAAGCAGCAAAGCAATACAGACGGACAATGAAAAATACAGCTTTCGATGCTGGCTGCTTCGCTTAGGGCTGATTGGCGAGGAGTTCAAAACCTGCCGACATCACCTGCTCAAGCACCTGACCGGCAATTCCGCTTGGAGATATGGGGAACCGATTCCGGCATAAGTCGGGATTCTCCCCATTTCAAATATAATACAAGGAGTTCCTATTATGAAAAAGACGCTTTATATCGCATACGGTTCCAACATGAACAAGCAACAGATGCAACGCCGCTGCCCCGATGCGGAAATTGCCGGGGTAGCTGAATTACCAAATTACCAATTACAATTTCGCAGGGTGCTCACGGTAGTCCCCTACCCCGGCTCGAGTGTGCCGGTCACAGTCTGGCGTATTTCTCCAGATGATGAGGTAAATTTGGATGTATATGAGGGCTATCCCAGTTTATACCGGAAGGAAGACCTTTCCGTTGTTTTTTCTGATGGTTCCGCTCACAGTGGCATGATTTATCTTATGAATGGCGGTTCCATCGAGCCGCCATCTGTCCACTACTTCAACATAGTGGAGCAGGGGTATCGGGATTTCAATCTGAATGTAAGCCCATTAAAAGAGGCGTTACAATGCAGTCTAATGAGGAAGAAACCTTTCTTCAAGTAAAAGGGAAATTCGTTTCCAGTGCGGCTGCAAATTTGGAGTGAAAAAAAGATTCAGAATATAATCATAGAGGAAGTATGACCAAACTGAGCGATTCCCAAATTACCACAATTCAAATCGGGTACAGTACATCAACTTCGGTTTTCAGTTTAGCAAATCGATCCGGATAAAGAATATAGGGGTATCAGGAGTTTGACAGATTCTATTTCGAAAGAGATGAACTCCACGGGATCTGGGATATATGGGTATTACCAAATTACCAAACTTCATTTTGAAGCAACTGCAATTCACAAGACATGGAATATATAAGTAATACGAACTCCAAGCTTCATTTTGGAGGAACTGCAATTCACAGGATATGGGATATATGGGGTATTACCAAATTACCAAGCTTCATTTTGAAGCAACCGAAATTCACAGGATATGGAATATATAAGTAATACGAACTCCAAGCTTCAGTTTGGAGTAACTAAAATTCACAGGATATGGGATATATGGGGTATTACCAAATTACCAAACTCCATTTTGAATCGTGTCTAATCGCAACGAGCTGCACTATATAGGGTATTCCGTCGAGCACCTGACACAGATGCAGAAAGCGGACTGCATCACACAGTCCGCTCACATCTATCGTTTTGATTCATTTCTTTTTGGAGCCATATTTCCGGTACAGCAGTTCCGTATACTCCGTGACCTTGTCTTTCTCGGTCTGGGGTAATACGGAATACTGGCGGAGAAGTTGCTCCGCAGACTCATCAGGGGCCAGTCCCAGCAAATAGTCGGACGAAACGTGGAACAGCTCACACAATCTCTTTACTGTATGTAGATTGGGTTCCCGGATGCCGGTTTCAAAGTGACCATAGTGGCTGGCGGAAATATCCAAAATCTTAGCGACCTGATCCTGCGTCAGATCCGAGTCGACCCGCAGATCCCTTAAAAGCTCATGAAATTGCTTCTTCTTCATTCGTTCACCCACCGTCTTAATGATATAAAACCATTATATGGGTGAGCCAGAGCTTATTTATAAAACGATACTATTTGAATTATTTACAGCATTTGACAATCCTATTTGTATAGTTATATAATAGGGACAGACAGTTTGAGGAGATGTTTTCTTATGTCAAAGGAATCAAAAATAAAATACATATCATGCCTGATTGGGGTATTGATGGCATCTGTTTCATTCACAGGATGCTCTACCGCCGAGGCGGAAGCAGCACCGGCGAATGCAACCTTACAAGACACCAGCGCCAGCGTGGACACAGCTATTCTGGACGAGTTCTACAGTCAAACAGAACTTCTCAGTTCTTCTTATGAACAGAACACTGTATCGGAAACCGACCTCTCCAAAGCCTGCGCAACAGCGATCCTGCTACAGGAGGAGCTCACGAACAATGTGAATCTGCAATCCGATACGACCTATGCTGAGAAGATCAACAAGGCATACGGGATGCTTCTCCAGATGGATATCACCACTCCGGGTCTTGACTTGCAGGGTGATGTAGCGGGGGTATTCCCGAAGTTAGTCGATGCCACTGAAACGCTAGTTCTTACGGTGGGAGGCGATACAGCGGAAGGAGATTCCTCAATCGTTTCATCCGCTCCTGTAGTAGAAACCTTGAGTTCTCCCACGCTCTCGTCCTCGTCTGGGGTATCCACGAAGCCCACGTCACAGGCTCCGACCTCTAAGGTAGAGTCGAAGGTAGAGAGCCGCGCGACGAGCAAATCCCCATCTTCGACTTCGAAGGCTACTTCTAAGCCCGCGAGTACGGCTCCTGCCCCGGCGAAGCCGGAATCGAAGCCTACGAGTACAGCTCCTGCCTCCGCGAAACCCAAGAGCAAGCCTACGAGTACAGCTCCAGCACCTGCTCCGAAGCCTGCCGAAAACACCGGGAGCATTAAGACTCTGTACTCGGGAGCCAATTACGGCGCTAAAAATCAGAGTGATTACAATTATGTAGTCGATATTGCTAAAAGTGCGAGGAGTAGCTCTGCTGTTAAGAAAGCAAATGCAAAGTTAACAGCTCTATCCGATGCTGATTTTAGCACTGTGTATGGTTTTTCCAAAACGGACACTTGGGTAGATATTCTTTCGTTATCTTCACGAGTGAGCTCTGGTGGAAAGGGTTCTGGTAGTGCGGGTAGTGCCTACGATTACTTCACAGGCAAGCAGACCATGTGTGGAGATATTGCTAAAGCAAAACAAGCTGTCTTGCAAGCAAATGGTTACGACGCGAAGCTTGCATGGGGTACTTGGAATGGAGTTCCGCATGGCTGGTGTATGGTGAAGAATCCGGATGATGGTCAGTGGTACCATTTGACTGGAACAATTGGAACATCAGTTCCCTCTGGCTACGTTATGCGTGGTTCAGGCTACAACTACTAATTCGTCACAATGAATCGGTAATAATACCCCAGACTCTGTAAACCAATACACGAGTCTGGGGTATTTTTTACATATGCACTAGGATGTGAAGTTATAATAAATATACGAGGTGGGGGTTAGTAGTAATTGGGCAGTGGAGTGTAGGTCTGCAATATTGCTCAGTTTTCTTTCGTGTACAAATCAGCATCCAGCAGAATTCCATCCAAAACATAGGGTTAAGGATTGTAGGGATATAGTAGAACCAAGGCGGGTCACTATATGAATACTGTGGTGCGATGCGGACACAAATTACGGCTTGCAAGATGGTGACTGCTATGCAGTAGAGAAAAGCGTGGATAATTATTATCATACCTTAAATCACTCCTCAATTGTGCGCTACTCCGCGAGAAACCCCCATCCGTATTTACATGAGTTAGCTCAAACAAATGATAATACCCCAGACTCTAGTATTGATTTTAAAAGTCTGGGGTATTCCTGTGATAATATCTATGGACATCGTATTGACACAAAATGAGTTAAGAGTTAGAGTAGATGGTAGTTCCTATCGTATTGGAATGGCAACTCAAATGGTATAACTCCGGGGATTCAATCGGTTCCTTATCGACCTGCCTATTCCCCGCCTAAATTCTGCGAAGTGGCGCAACTACTCCCTTTTGCTGGCTCTAAACGCCCCGTAAGTGGCAAAGAACCAGCCTGTTGCTTACCCCGAAAAGCGGCGGTGTCATGCGGTTTTTGGCCTATTTTAGCTCTCTGAATTTTAGCTTCCGTTATAATAGATGAATATTTGTGAACCACAGGCTTTACAGCCCTGTGGTTCTTTTTTTATAAATTTTCCTCGGCAAAGAACTGGGATCACTGAACGATTGAAATTGGCAAGGATGCAATCTAACAGTGACATCAAGATAAACACAGATACCATCTTGCAATCCCACCCTCTGGATTAGAATCGGCCCCCGGGGAATTAGATTGGGGGGATACCAAACCGCAAATACACGAAGATATTAGAATCGGCAGCAAGGAACTGCTTTGGGGGAGAATGGAGTTTCTTCTCTTTTTCCTTTGTTTTGTCGTATTGGGGGTAGATTTAGAACCGGCGGCAAGGAGTCTGCCAGCCTGATAACAGTTGTAAGTTCATATTAGCAGTTACCACAGGATCTGAACTATAAGGGGTAGCAAAATCAACCAAAGGCACAGGAACAAGCGCTCTGCATAGCAGTATTCAAATAAGAGTGTTTCAGGAGGTAAGCACATCCTGTCCGGTTGGTATCCTAAAACAAGACGAAAGGAGACGGTAATTATGGGGAAAGAAGATTCCCTTACCGTAATTAGCTTAACGGGGTATTCCTGTTCGCTGCTGCCCGGAAGTAAGGAACAGCGGAAAAGCGAGCGCTTTCATTTAGAAAGGCTCTCTGGAGGAACGGAAGTCCCGATTTCCAGTAAGGTTGTCCTTTTGATTTACACGATATTCAGTTATCTGTATCAGGAGGACGATCCCCGGAACCGCACTCAGTTCCAGATTAATCTCAGCAAATTCGGGGAATTCGCAGGGATCAACATGGACAAAGCGCAACGACTCAGCTTTTTGACTCGGTTCCACGAGTTGTTTGAGATGTATGGGGTAGAGAATCAGAAAGAGGGCATGAAAAGGGAGCTGCTGTTCACAAAATTGGAGCTATTGCCCGACGGCGTGACCCTCTATTGCGAGACCGCCTACTTTAGCAAGATTTTAAGCGAAATTTTTGCAAAGGTGAACCTCATGCGTCAGAAATATACCGTTGGATATTGGTGCACTCCAATGGTCAGAGCAAGCATTCTCGGAGCAAAGGATTCGAACGCCGCACTCGCCATTTTGATTCTTGCGGTATTGATTGCTCAGATAGGTACAAAAGGAAAAAAGGCTTATCTTTCGCTGCAGAAGCTTACTGCCCGAATCCCGGAGCTGAACGACTACGTTTGGGACACCTCTGTCGACAAAGGAAATCGCAGTCGCAAGCTGCGGAGATGGTTTAACCGCATTGTGGATGGATTTGGAGGCGACAACTACTTTGAGAAGTACAGTCGGCTGTTTGAACACTATTCTTCTTTTAAAATCCGCACATTTCTGGGGAAAGCAGGTGAAGAAGATAACATCTCCATTCCTCAGCTGAACACTCCGAAGAGTCAAATCATTTTTTACTACAAGGGGTATGTATCGGCAAAGGATCAGCCGTGCGGGAACTATTCTTCCAAAGGATATATTTCCAAAGAAGAATACGAGAAGATGTCCGAAAGCAGCAAGAAAAACTCCTTGAAATACTTTCTGAAAGATTATCTGCTGCTCCACTTAGGGGTAGATGTTTCAGAGGGCGGTAATTTTCGTTGTGTGCTGCCGGAGCATTCCGATCACACCCCCAGTATGCACTACTATGCTTCAGGAAAAGATCCGTGGCCCAGCGTAAAATGCTTTGGCTGTGACTTTTATGGCGATCTTTTCGATTTGATTCGACAGCTGCATGGAGTGAATTTTCCCGAAGCCTGCAGAATAGCGGAAAGCATGTTCGTCCGCGATGATACAAAAAGGAAGGTTGATGCAAAATGGAATTGACTCAAGCTCAGAATAGTAATTTTCTGAAAACAACAGAGTATTTGGAGTCCCGATCTGTAGCGGGTATGCCGCAAGAAATGCTGAAGGCCGATGTAATCATTCTCCCTCAGGAAAAGCTGGAGGATTGCGAGATTTGTTTTCGAACGAGCACCGGCTCACTTTTGCGACACAAGCCGTTTGACACCAATAGCTCCAATTATTATAAGGCTCCGGGCAAGCCAAGCGGCGTTTTTAATCAAAGCGCCGTTCAGGAAAAAGTGTTTGCTGTCACCGAGGGGGTATATGACGCGCTTTCGCTGACAATCGCTGGTGTACCGGCGATTGCGCTTCTGGGAACGGGAAATCGCTATTTTTACAAGCTGCTGGACTCCCTTGCTTCTCGGGACTGCGTGATTTTGCTCTGCCTGGACAACGACACGGCAGGTCGGGCAGCAAGCGATGCTCTGCAAAACAAGCTGGCGGAAAAGGGCTTTCAGAAGGTCTATGATGTCACGCCTGTTCTCTGCCCTGCGAATGAGCAGGGCCTGAAAGATCCGAATGACTTTCATGTTCATCGCGAGGAGGAGTTCGAGAAAAACGTCGCTTCTGTTATGAAAGAAGCGGAAAAGGCTTTGGGAAACCAGCCCAGCACGCTGGACAAAGGCGTTCCTCTCCCCCCGACTTTTGATCTGGAAGCGGATGATCTTTTAGCTGAGAAAGAGGATTTCAATGCCATTTTAACCGGAATATCGGAACTGGATAACACACTGCATGGGGGGATACGCAACAACACCTTTGCCACCATTGTCGGTGCGCCGGGAGCCGGAAAAACCTCTTTCCTGCTTTATCTTGTAGAAAGATTCGTGCGGCAAAAGAAAGAGGTTTTCCTTTGCTCCTATGATATGGCGAGGTCTGAGATCGCACAGCGTTTGGTTTCATTGCAGACCTTTCAGCAATCTCAGGAAAGCGCGGTTCCTTACAGTCAAATTTCCTCAGGTGTCAGCAAGCTATCCAAAAAAGATCAGATTGCGATTGCCGACGCGGTAAAGACACAAAAGGAAGAGCTTTTCCCCCATGTGCGGTTGGTTGGCTCTGAGGAGGCTCCTTTCGCAGAGGATTTGGAGAAGATGGCGAAACAGTGCTTCTTGTCTGGGATAAAGGCAGTATTCCTGATCGATTACTTACAGCTGCTGCGTAGCCAAAAGTTTTCGTCTGACATTAAAACGAATATTGAAAATGTCAGTCAGGTGCTCCATCGCATCACCAAGACGTACGGATTTCCGGTAATCACCATCTCCGAAGCCGGAAAGCAGTACTACTCCAACGACAAAGCGAAAGCCAAAATCACAAAAGGTCAGTTCCAGAGCAGTTTTGATTTGGGCGCGCCGAAGGAATCCGGTAAAATCGAATTCAGTTCGGATATCTGCCTTGCAATTGAGAACCATCCGCAAGACAGCGCAAAGGGCGTTATCACCATCCTGAAGAATCGGTATGGAGCCAAAGACGTCAGTTTTCCGGTAGCATATGATTTGGCATATGGGTGGTTCGGTACATCTGGCGGCAGCTTTGCTGGCCAAATGATCGCCGGGAATACCATCCCCGAAAAGACTTCGTTTCGAAAAGGGAAAGCCCGAAATTGATTTTTCCTCTACTCTCCCGCTCCTAATCACATTGGAGCGGGAGTTTTTTTCGATTCAATCCATTGTGTCTGTGTTCAAATACAGGTGGTACTTCTCGTCTTTTCAAAGATCCAATTCTCGATAAATTAGCTGCTCTTCGTCTTAATTCCTGCCCTGTATTTATCTTAAAAAAATAGCGAAAAATTTTCATTTGAATTCTTTTTTCCCATTTCCCCTGTCTGCGCGCGGGGTATTGGCCTTTACCAAAATCCCGCAGCTGCCTATTGTCTTAAAATAAAAAGTCGGGCAACCTTATCTTGGTAAATTTGTCGTTCCCTTTTCGAAAGGAACGACAAAAATGATATATTTCTCCCGATTGCTGATTTTGTTAAAAAAGCAAACACTTGTGACTTCACCTGCTCCAGTATTTTCTATCCTCTTATGTAAGCAATAAAACCGATGTGACATGACTGGAGGTCTTGTTATGAATGAAAAAATTTCAAAAGGCTACGGCGGGGAGATAGACGCAAACGCTGGCTGCCTGCGCAATGAGGTTTATCACAATCTGTACAGAAAAGTGAACCAGACGGGTCGGGCTGTGGTGGCAAGCGAACGCAAATACGGGCACAATTTGTCGCTTGCACAAGAAGCAGGAGTGATTTCCCCCTCTGTTCCGCTTGACACCGAGATGGCGAAAATCACACGAATGCTCTTGGAGGTTGAGCTTGACCATTTGACCAGCACCTTTGAACTGTGCGCCCTGTATTTTCTGGAGACCAGCATTTGCAGTGTCCAGCATAAAACGCAGACCGGCGGCTTTGCCAATCATATCAGCACGCGCAATCTCTCGCTGATCAAGGAATTCACCGGAGGTGTAAATCCGGAGCGAGAGGTGCAGAAATTCCTGATTGGAAATCTTGCGGAACAGATTCGTACCGGTAAGATAAATTCCATCTATTTGCAGAAGAACAACCGGAGCGTTCCCACACTTAAGCAGGAAACCATCAATCTCTCCAGAACACAGGTGACTCCCAATTTTCTGATGATAACGGCAATGCAGGTCTTACTCCGTACTTTGGAAAGGAAGATGGTAAGGCTTCGCTATGCGGAAAATGAAAAGATTGTGGATTATGACGTCTGCTTACACCGAGATTTCCTGTTTCGAAATTATCGGGGGAATTGGAAAGCTGTTCTGGCTCAAGCTTGGGATGGCAAATCGGCAACTCTGTTTCTTCCGGTTTACTCCTCAAAGGCACCGACAACGGTTAAGGAATTTAATCTCTACAAGATTTGCGAGGTTACTATAATCGGCTGATGAGGAATTAAATCTGGCCGCTATTCCCGCCACTCCCCCGATTCCCGCCGGTCGGCTTCAGATTTTGCTTCTCTGCTTGGCGGGTGCGGCGCGAACAGGCCATTTAGGGCGGCTCCACGGCTGCCGTTTCCTGTTTGGGGTATGGCGGCTCTACAGCGTCCAACGCGCCACCGTGGGCATCCCGGGCTGTCCCCGGCAAGGCTCGCCACACGGCCTGCCCTCTCCTTTTATTCTGCGGGATTGGGGTATTCGCGCTCACCGCCCGGCTGCGGCGGTCAACGCGCCGCGCAAGGCTTCTCCGGGTATTGGTGGTTGTCCCCGGCAGGTTATCGCCACACGGGGCGAACACGGGCGCGACGCGATTCGGGCGGCTCTATCCGCTCAGCCCGCTGCGTCAGGCAAACCACCTAGTCCGTTATGGTGTACTTTAAGGGATTGTCCGGTTGCTCCCTGTTTCCTAGAGGCTTTCTGTTTTAAAAGATTATGGGTAAATCCGGAAAATAGGCGGCTGAGGCGTTGGTGGTTTTCGGACAGATTGGAGGAATTTCTATGCGGGTGTATGGCTACGCTCGGGTTAGTAGTAAAGAACAGCACTTAGACCGGCAAATCGCAGCTCTGCTCCAGTATGGGGTAGAAGAGCGCAATATCATAGAAGAAAAGGCTTCAGGCAGAAACTTCAATCGTCCCCAGTATGCAGTCTTGCGAAATGCGCTGCTCCGCGAGGGGGACATACTGATCGTAACTTCCCTTGACCGATTATCCCGTAACAAAGCCGATATCAAAGCGGAGTTGGAGTATTATCGCCAGAAAAGCATCCGAGTCAAGGTGTTGGATTTGCCGACTACTCTGATCGATTTGGAGGAGGGACAGGATTGGATCTTGGATATGGTGAACCACATCCTGATTGAGGTTCTGTCCAGCATTGCAGAACAGGAGCGTGTCACCATCCGAAAGCGTCAGGAAGAAGGAATCGCCGCAGCAAAAGCAAAAGGAAAGAAATTCGGTCGACCTGAAATTATGATGCCGGAGGATTTTCCGCAGCAGCTGGAGCGAGTCAAAAGACATGAAGTTTCGGCAAAGCAGTTGATGCAGGAGTTAGGCTTGAAGCGAAACACGTATTACCGCTTTGTACACGAGTTGGAGCAGTAGTTGCAAGAATTGTCATAGCAGTTGATTGTTTGGGGAGAAGGAGTTGAGCCTTCTCCCCTTTCTTTTTTGCTTTTTGGGCAGCAGTTGAGAAAATATTTTTCGATGATTGTCATTCCCCAAGGAGTTCCAGTAATATTTCCAGTTGAACAAACAGTCTGGTTATAAAAACCGGCGATGCGAAGTATCGACTACTGTAATTAGGCTGGTATGAATAATGGAACTGAACGAAAAGTATAGCAAGCAGGCTTTGACGCTGGAGGAAACGGCAAAGGAATTGGGAGTTAGTGTCCCCGACCTTGATCTTCTTATCGGGAACGGAGAATTATCCGTTAAAAAGATCGGGAAACGCACTCTTGTACCAATCATCTCTCTGGAACGGTATTTGGGACTTGCTGAATCAGCAGGTCAGAGTTATACTACCGAACCAAACGACGAAGAGGAGGTTTTCAGAATGGCAACGCCGCATAGCTCCGGCAGCATTTTATATGTAAAGGCAAGGGATGAGTTCCGCTACGCCATCAACCGGGGAAAAGATTCTGTAACAGGGAAACGGGAACGACTGATTAAAGGAGGGTTCCGTACTCGTGAGGCCGCAGAGGCTGCTCTCCAGAAGGCACTGAAAGAGATGGATGGGTTATTACCTGATTCTGGGGTATCTTCTACAGTACCTGCCACTCCCCCCACTCCGAATGCTCCGCGCATTACCGTTCGGGATTATCTGGATCAGCATCTCTTTACAATGTTCGCAGCTCCGACTGCACGTACAAAGCATTGCTATGCTACCAATGCGAAGCGAATTGTAAAATCAAAACTTGGAGATATGTACTTAGATGAGCTAACCCGAATGGAACTTCAGGAATTTCTGAACAGTATGTCCCATATGTCCCAGAGTACGCTGGATAAGGTTCGTCTTGTCCTGCGTAAAATGACTGCTGTTGCTGCTGAGGACGAGCTGATTCCAAAGGATGTGGGTCGAATGGTCAAAAAAGCGAAATCCACCCAAAGGGATTTACGTTCAGATGATGAAAAGGTGTATTCGAAAGAGCAAATCAACACCATTTTATCCTGTGCAAAGAAGGAAAGTGATCCTATGATTTACACAGTTCTTTTGCTGGAAACGCTAACTGGAATGAGACCGGAAGAAATTCGTGCCTTGCTGAAAACCGATGTGAATTTCAGCACATGCGAGATCCACATCCATCAGGCCGCAGTAATGAAGCCAATACTGGGCAACAGCGCACTTTCCAAAAGCACCGGTAGAGAGTCTGCGATAGGCCCCACGAAAAGTCCGGCAGGAATTCGGACTTTGTACATTGGGGAGCAGGGAATTGAGGCAATCAAAGAATGGTTGGGGTATTTGGAAAAGAACGCCCCTGCAAAATATCAGAACCGGTTCCTGTTCCCCTCATCAACTGACGTTCCCATGCGGGACGATGTTCTCAACACAGCATTCAATCGCTTCAAAAAACGACATGGTTTTGGGAAAGAGTACACGCTGTATAAATTTCGGCACACCTTTGCCACCACATTAGCAGAATCGGGCGTTCCGGTCAAAACAGCCATGCGCCTGATGGGAGACTCCACCACAAATGTGATTTTGGGTGTCTACACCCACGTTAGAAGCGATGAGGCAAAACGTACCGGTCAGCAAATCAATCAAGTGTATTGTGATATGCTTTCGCTGCCGGAGATGAAAGAAGTGGATGGCGAAGAATCCGGGGTATAATGTTACTACAAATAAGGAAGTCCGAGATTGATTAAACATGTCAATCTCGGACTTCCTTATTGCAATATTATTCATTTTTAAAGCTCTATTTTTATTTCTTTTAAGTAAATATTTGGTGTTAAATTTTCAACATTTACGGATACCCGTGGATACCATTTTGCCCTTTTTGCGCTTGGGGTAAAATTAAAAAACGTAGGATTCATGCGGGTTCCCGCAATTCCTACGTTTGTTTTATTTCTATTTCTTGGATTACAAATCAGCTGCTCTACCAACTGAGCTACACCAGCGTTTCAGAAATTGAACGCTTGAATAATATATCACTTTTAAATTATTTTGTCAACACATTTCCCCTCAAAAGTTACTATTTTTCGGAGAAAGGTTCCTCCCCAGTGTCTATACGTGGCTACATCATCTACCAGAAGGCGTGCGGCCTCCAGCTTTACGTGCATTTCGGCAACCATCTCCTGTACGGAATACAGAGCGGCAATGGGCTTGCCAAATGCGCTATGTCTGAGAAGCACTGGGGCGGGGGCCCACACCGATTACGCCGTTCTCACCATGAAACATCAGGTGCACGCTCTCCGGCAAATAGTTGGATGCCTGCGTGGGCATTTCAAAGCCAAGGTTTACAAGCTGGCCGTCTTTTAACTTTGCACCCGCTTGGGGGATGGGGGCAAGCGCCTCATCCTACTCATCACTTTGTTTCCAAGCTTAGACACAATAAGTCCCTCCTTTTTTAAATATGTCACATCGTAATATTGTTTTGATACGAATGTTCCTATCAAGCCTATTGATGTGGGACAGTGTCCGCAGGACACTACGGGAAACAAAAAAGGAGGCCCCGAACCGGGCCCCCTGAAACAATGCAATGGAATTCTTATTTAATTTGGTATTTATTGAGCTTTCGATAGAACGCGGAACGGGAAATTCCAAGTTCTGCCGCTGCATGAATACGATTTGAGGGGATATTGGCAATTGATACAGACTGCTTTCATGCCAACTCTTTTCACAAGATATTTTATTATGAATTCATTACTCGATCGATATACAATTCATATGACATGACAAAAATCAGGAACACCATCGCGTATATACAAACGATCAAGATAGCCAAATCAGAATTGCAGCCAAGTGACCACATAAACAAGGGCAAGGACAAAGGCAGTGCGTTATTTATACCTGATTACAAAATAGTGATTGGTATTATTATATCGGACAATTATGATTGAAATCAACAAACATATGGGCAAAGAAAACCCTATGATTGCCCGCCAACAGCGCCCCATTTTACGAAACCAAAGAGAGGCTCTAATGTCAACACTGAATAACACGACAGCATCTACTTAAAAAACATATCAACTCTGGCTTTTATATTGGATTATTTACTATAAATTTACATCAGGGTTATCCGCACGCCACATTTTTAGTGTGCGGCAGAAGGAATTCGGGATGATTGGTAATCACAGCTGAAATCCCATAAGAAATCAGGCGCTGTGCCGCGTCTTTGTCATCGACCGTCCATGCAAAGATTCCCACATCGAACTGCATCAGTTCTTCTATGTTTTCTGCGGTAAGGAACAAATACTGTGGGTTCAGGTCATCCGCGCCGCAGCGCCGCACATATTCACCCGCACCAACCAGCCAGTCGCTGGTTAAAAAGCCGCAGCGTACCTTCGGCAGCAATTGTTTACACAGGTACATGGACTGATGATTGAACGAAGAAAACTGAACACGATCTTCCAAACGATGAGATAGAACAAGATCAATGACCTTTTCTTCCATCCCTTCATAACGGAAAATACCGTTTTTCAACTCAATGTCCGTCAGGATCTCTTTCCCCTTGATAAAATTGCAATACTCCTCTAAAGTTGGAATTCGACATACTCCCTGCTGTGCGTCAAAGCCGGATCCGGCATCAAAGGTTTGAAGCTCCGCACAGGTGTAATCCTTTACAAAGCCCCGCCGCCCTGTGGTGCGGAACAGGGTTTCGTCGTGAATCACCATGGGGATGCCGTCGCGGCTCAGCTGAACATCCAGCTCGATGCCGTCGCAGCCCAGCTTGACTGCGTTTTGAAATGCCAGCATGGTATTTTCGGGGTATTGTGAACTCAGGCCCCGGTGGGCAATGATTTTCGTCGTCACAATGAATTCTTCCTTTCTTGGCACGCCTAACTGAAGAGAACTGCGTAAGGCAGACGGCTGCCCTGCCGGTTGACTTCTGACAGGCGGATTGATACAATAAAATAAATACAAATTGGAAATCAAAGAGTGTTTCAGATGCGGCTTTGCCGGAAGGATTTTATGAAAATCTATTTTTCAGAATTATGCTTGCTGGGTAACAATGTATTCTCAAACGTGGATCAAATGATTGCAGCAGGGGCAGACGGAATTGAACTGATGATGGACGGCCCGGGCTGGGACAGATTTGACGTGCGGATGGATGAATTCGCGCGGGAGCTGCATTCCAGAAAGGCAGTGTATTCTGTTCATACGCCGGTGTGGGACATCAACCTGACGAGTGAAAACCATTTTGTTCGACAGGCGGCAATTCAGTCACTGCAATATTCCATTGAACTATCCGCAAAACTGGGAGCTGAACACGTTGTGGTTCATCCGGGTTTTTGCATGAGCAGCTGTTTTGACAAAGAGACCGCAAAGGAACGGGCCCGCGAAGCGCTCTGGGAACTGCTCGATTTTAACAAAGACTACGGAATGAAGCTGCTGGTAGAAAACGTTGGCGACAAAAACACATCTTTGTTCACACAGGAGGAATATGCCGCATTTCTGGACGAGTTTCCCCCGGAAGCGGGATATCTGGTGGATGTTGGTCATGCGTGTTTGAACGGATGGGATATTCCCGCGCTGCTTTTTGCGGTAAAGGATCGCCTGCTTGCCGTTCATCTGCACGATAACGACGGAATCAGCGACCAGCACCTGCCCATGCATCAGGGAGTCATTCCGTGGGAACCGGTTTTTTCTGTTTTGCAATCGGCCCGACCAGACCTGCACCTTGTTCTGGAATATCGAAACGGTACGCCGCTGCCGCAGCTGGCACAGGATGCCGCCGCGCTGGGCAACCTGGTTTCGCCGCGCGGCGAAACCGTTTCTGACTTATAAAACGGTATCCTGCTGAAAAATCAGCTGCTGCCGCTGCGCGTCCAAAAAAGCCGGAACACCGATCGGCAGAATCGCATTCCTGTCCCCATGGCCAAAATCATCGCAAAAAATGGTAGGCAGCGCATGGCATGCGGCGAACCGCTGCAGCAGCGCAATCAAATCCGGATTTTGCGGTTCGGAATAATGCCCGAACAACAGGCCGGTCACCTGCCGAAAAAATTGGCTTTGCTCGATATGCGCCAAATACCTTGCCACAGCGGCTGGCTGATGAAAGCGAATGTGGTCTTCCAAAAACAGAAGGTAGTGTTTGTCGGGAGAGATCGGCAAATATGCTCCATCCGTCAGCAAGGCGAAATTTTCCAGGTATCCGCCGATCAGGATTCCTTCTGCCTGACCGTTCCATATGGTTTTCCAAGGCTCGCCCTCGAGAAAGGGGCGGGCCTTTCCCATAAAGAACATCTCTTCAAAGCATTTGCGGTTATAAGGGGTCAGGGCGTGGAAGGTACCCGGTGAAGCGCCGTAATAGGTAATCAGTCCCGTTTTCGCGTAAATGGAGTTCAGCAGGGTGGTGCTGTCGCTGTAACTGCAAATGATTTTTGGGTTTTGCCGGATTAGATCATAGGGCATCAGCGGCAGCAGCTCATGACACACTTCGCCTCCACCGAACAAAATCATCTGAATATCAGCTCTGCACAGCATTGTCTGAAAATCGTCCGCACGCTCCTGCGCACTGGCGGCATATCCCCAGGTGGTGCGAAACAGAGAAGGGGCGAATTCTGTTTTCAGCCCCACTGCCTCCAGCCCGCGGCAGATCTTTTGAATCCACTCTTCTCCTGCGACACCCGCAGGGGAAATCAGTCCGACGGTGTCCCCGGTTTGTAATCGTTTCGGCAGCACAGCACAGCATCCTTTCTACTGTTCATTTATTCTGATTCCACGTGCGTTTCTCGTGGCTTCTATTTTTTCAATGAAATCAATTCACCGTAAAGCAAAGGGAGAAGCTTGCCCAGCTCCTCCCTTATTGTGTGCTTTCGTGCTTTATTTCAGGAGTTCATCGCACTTTTTCTTCGCTTCATCCAAAGTGGACTGAATGTCTGCGTCTGTCGTCATGATTTTATCCATCGCATCCAGATACTGGTGGGTGATTCCTTCTTCATATCCTTTTGCCATGGGCCGGCCGCTGGCATACTGAAGCTGATCCAACGCCACCTTCATCTGGGGAGTTTTCTGATACAGCTTTTCCAGTGTACTGTTATTGGCAAGGCTTTTGCGAGTTGGCAGATAGCCGGTTGTAATATGAGAAGCCAAGGCGGAATCGGGGCTGGTCATAAATTGGATGAATTCTTCCGCCGCTTCTTTTTCTGCTCCCTGCAGACGGCTTGTCATAACCAGATTGGCGCCGCCGGTGGGAACCTTGTTCTGTGTTTTTTTCGGAATAAAGGCTGTGCCGATTTCATAGCCCTTTTCTTTTGCAATCTGCAGCGTGTTAGCCAACCCACCGGTGGAGCCGCACCACATCGCAATTTTTTGGTTCACGCTGTCTGTATCCAAAGAATCCGCACCGTTCGCACCGCTGTAATATTTAAAGTTGCCGTCCTTAATGCCGGAGCGGAAGAACTGCTGCATTTCTACTCCCTGAGGCGAATTAAAGGTGAATTCGGTCTGCTTGTCATTCGTCGTATCTCCGCCGTTACTGCGGATAAAGGCCTCGGAATACCATTCGTCCGAAACAAAGCCGTAACCCTTAGCGCCGATTTTTTCCATCGCCTTCGACATAGACATCAGATCATCCCAGGTGACGGGCCCTTTTTCAGGATCAAGTCCGGCTTTTTGAAACATGGTCTTATTATAATAAAGGATTGGGGTGCTTCTTAAGTACGGAATGGCATACAGCTTGCCGTCTACATAGCTGTTTTCCATAAGACCGGGGTAGAAATCGTCAATATCACTTTGCGTAATCGTTCCATCGAGCGGCTGGAGAATACCGTCTTTTGCAAACTGTACAGTGGAGCCAATTTCCATGACCGCCACCGCGGGCTCTACCTTACCCACAAAGGCACTTTGCAGCTTGGCATTCATGTCGCTGTAGCTTCCTTGAAATTCGGCGGTAACATGAATCCCTTTCTCTTTTCCGATGGTGTCATTGAACTTCTGAGTCAGATCTTTGTTGTTTTTTGCAACCATATCCTGGTAGCAATACCAGTATTTCAGCTCAATCGTGCCGGTAGAACCGGTACTGTTGGCCGCAGCGGAGGGTGCTGCGGTGGAGGCACAACCGGCAAGCGGCGCTGCCAGCATTAAAAGAGCTGCCGCAAGGGCGCCGAATTTACTTTGTCTTTTCATAATGAATTCTCCTTTTCAGATCGGGTATGATACGGTTCTTATGGCAATCCGCTTTGCCGGGCGTTTGGCGAAGCAGCAATTGTTTTTGCGTAGGGGTGTGTCTCATTTATCCCCCATGTAGGTAAAGGCCTTGATGATATGCTTGTGTGCAAACAGGTAGATCACAATAATCGGGATGGAAATCAGCACGTTGCCCGCCATCAGCAGGTGATACGGTGTGCCGCTCTCCGCGTTGGTCATCGTAACGATACCCATCGGCAGTGTGCGCACGGTATCGTTCGTTGTTAAAACCAGCGGCCAAAAGTAATCGTTCCATTTGCCGATAAAGGTGAGCAGGGCCAGTGTTACAAGAACCGGGCGGGACAGTGGAAGGAAAATTTTCCATATGATTTTCAATTCACTGGCCTTATCCAGCCGGGCTGCCTCCAGCAGCTCTTTGGGAACCTGATTGAACCTTTGCCGCAGCAGGAAGATACCAAATGCGCTCCCGGCAAACGGCAGAATCAGCGAGGCGTAGGTATTAATCATGTTAAACTGTGAGAATAGGATGAAGAGCGGCATGAAAACCAGCTGTGCCGGAATCATCATCGTAATCAGCGTGAGCCCAAACAAAAGCGGCTTCCCCTTAAAATCATACTGAGAAAAGGCATAAGCTGCCGGTATTGTGGTAAACATTTGCAAAACGACCACGGCGATGGTGGTGATGCAGGAATTTATGAGATAGTGCCCAAACGGAATCACCTCTATGACGTGCAAAAAGTTTTCCCACTGCGGGTTTGCCGGAAAGAGGGCGGGCGGGAAGGTCATGGTTTCGCCGAGCGTTTTAAAGGCGGTGGAAAGCATCCAGTAAAAAGGGAAGAAGAACACGAGAAGCAAAATGAGATTACAGATTGTTTTGCCTATGTTAGAAAAGATCTTCATTTTCTTTCCCCCTTTTACTGATAATGCACTCTTTTAGAGAGCAGCACAAAATATACAATGGTGAACAACGTCATGATAATCATCAAAACCACGCCGATGGTAGAGGCGTACCCGATCCTGTAAAACTTAAAACCGTATTGGTACAGAGAAAATACAATGGTGTCGGTTGAGTTTTGGGGTCCGCCCCGTGTTAAAATCTGGATGGTTTCAAATACATTGAACGAAGCGATGGTTTCTACAATGGTGAGAAAGAAAAGTGTAGGGGAAATCATGGGGAGCGTGACCTTCGTTAGTTTTCTCCACCAGCTTGCACGGTCGAGCGCGGCTGCTTCATATAAATTTTCGGGAACACTTTGAAGCGCCGCCAGCAGAATCATGGCGTCGTAGCCGACGCTTTTCCAAACGCAGATCAAAATAACAGATAACATGGCATATTGGGGGCTGCCCAGCCAGTTGATGCCCGGTATGTGCAGTGCTTCCAGTGCCGCGTTCAGCAGTCCGTAATCCGGATTCATCAGCCACATCCACAGCAGAGAAATTGACGCGAGCGAGATGATATACGGCGCAAAAATCACACTCTGCATGATGCGGTTGACAAGAGTGTTCTTCTTTAGGTATAGGGCAATCAGCAGACCGAGTCCAATATCCCCCAACACGGAAAAAACTGTAAACACCGCTGTATTCAGCAGGGTCTGACGAAAATCCTCGTCATAAAACAGCTTCTGGTAGTTTGCAAGGCCAATAAAGTCCTTTTCCGGCGAGATCATGTTCCAGTCAAAAAGGCTGAGCTGTACCATACTCATAACCGGATAAATGGAAAACAAGAGGAAGGCTGCCATCGCCGGAGCAATCAGCAAATATGGCTTACCGATGGAAAGGAATTTTTTCTTCATCGCGCTATTCCTCCACCCGCTGCCCGTCGGAATCAAACAAATGCATACTGTGCCGGTCGATTGAGAGTGTTACGGAAGAATCCGGAGCCAGTTCCTCTTCATTGAAGGTCTTAAAGGTAATGATGCCGAACGGGCTGAGCAGTCGGTAAATGATCTCGCTGCCCATCAATTCGCGAGTGAGCACCTTACCGGAGACAGTCAGAGAATTTTGCGGTTGTTCCCCATCCGCCACGGGGAGCGCCCGGGAAGGACGGAACCCGATTTTATGGACTTTTTCCGGCAGCTGCGCCGTAAGATAAGGAGCAACCTCTTTTCTGCAAAACAGATTCATTGTCGGGGAGCCGATAAACTGGGCGGTAAACACATTGGCGGGCTTCTGGTACACCTCAAACGGGGTGTCTGCCTGCTGAATCACCCCGCGGTCCAATAACACCACGTTGGTGGCCATGGACATTGCCTCCGTCTGGTCGTGGGTCACATACACAAAGGTGGCAGAAAGCTTTCTATGCAGGTCAATCAGTTCTGAACGCATCTGCCCGCGCAGCTTGGCATCCAGATTGGAAAGCGGCTCATCCATTAAAAACACCTTTGGATTTTTCACCATAGCCCGTGCCAGCGCAACGCGCTGCCGCTGTCCGCCGGAAAGCTGTGCCGGCTTTCGGTCAAGATATTCCGCCAGACCTACCGTTTCGCAGATTTCTGTGATGCGGTGCTCCCGCTCTTTTTTGGGGATTTTATTATTGATGAGGCCAAACTCAATATTCCCCTTAACGGTCATGGTGGGATACAGCGCATAGTTCTGGAACACCATTGCAATATCTCTGTCGCCGGGCTTTACCTCGTTGACCACTTTTCCGTCAATCAGCATTTCCCCCGCAGTGAGCGGCTCCAGACCCGCAATCATACGCAAAATCGTTGATTTTCCGCATCCGCTGGGTCCAACCAATACCGTAAAGCTTCCGTCTTCAATCCGAAGATCCAGATTTTGGATCACGGTATTGCGTTTGTCATACGTTTTGGTTACATCTTTCAGCACAATTTCTGACATTCCGTTTCCCCCTTGTCCCGCGCCGGTTTCCAGAAATACGGCTGCGGTCCTGCTATGTGTTTTCGCCTTGATCTTTTCAAACGATAAGGACGAAAACAGGCAATGGCACTGTTAATTATTACTAAATGCTCGCTAATAATATTTGAAAACGGTTTTATTATATCGGCATTCCAACCCTTGAGAAAGCAAACTCTCTTAAATATTGCTTTAAAAATAGGTAAAATGCCCGATTTTGCATTGATTTTACGAAATTAGCCCATATAATAGACTTATTAATAATTAACAGATCGGGTGCTAAATATGAAAAAAATAAAACCGACTACTTCTGACGTCGCGCTGCTAGCGGGCGTTTCTCAATCGGCAGTTTCTATGATTCTAAACCATCCCACTCATCCCCGCTTTTCGCCGGAAACAGTAAAACGAGTGCTGGAGGCCGCAAAGGAACTGGGCTACGAGCCTCGCTCGCGGATAATCAGGCAGTCCGGGCGTTTTCACACCAAAACACTTTTAATTCTTTGTCCGGTGATTTCTAACCCTTATTATTCCTCGCTGGTTCAGGCAGCAGAGCAGGAAGCAGAAAAAGAAGGCTTTTTTACCGTAGTGTGCAATACCTATCGTTCTGCTCAGCGCGAGCAAAAAATTCTTTCTGAGTTTCAGGGCGGGACGATTTGCGGCGTCGTGTTTGCCTCCATTCCACAATCTCGGGAACTCGTAGAAAAAATCAATCAGGAAATCCCCGTGGTTGTGATCGGTGACCGCAATACCTCCATTGCTGTCGACACCGTTGAAATTGACAGTATCCTTTCCGGTAAACTAACTGCAGAGCATCTTCTCTCACTTGGGCATCGGTATGCTGCGTTTCTCTCCACAACGCTTAACGAGCAGAATGCCGTACGCGTGAACCGTCTGGAGGGTTTTCAGCAGGCGTTCCAAAAAGCCGGGGGCCAGGTTCACATTTTTTCACAGGAGGTTACCTCGGAAGATGACCTGCAAAATTTGATGATTGAGCATTCCATCGGCTTTTCTCTGGCACAGCAGGCAATGCGGGAACCAACCATCACCGCACTGGTTGCCGTAAACGACATGGTTGCCTACGGAGTCGTATCCGCCGTCAAAGAAGCTGGATTTTCGATTCCCGAGGATTATAGTGTCTGTGGATTTGATAATATCTTTCCGTCGCAGTATGCCGGTATTTCTTTAACGACTGTGGAACATTGCATTCTGGAAAAAGGGCGCAATGCCGTTCAGATTCTGGCGGAACGAATTTCTGCGAAACAGGATCTTCCGGTCAGTATCAAAAGGCTGGAATATCGTCCCCGTCTGATTGTGAGGAACTCCACTGGTGCACCCCGTACGGGTTGAGTGAATCATAGAAACTTTGGGAATATTGACAAGCAAAATTAGTGCAAGAGAAGATACCGGAAAAGTGTGCGCAGCAGTCACGGTTCTCATCAAAATGACAACAGCCGGGCAGACAGGATCTGTCCACTCCGGCTGTTAAAAACACCAACTGCAAGGTTTTTCCCTGCAATTGGTGTTTTTGTGTGTTGGCTTTGTTCAATGGGCAATTAAAGGTACTTTGAAAAATCCTGCTTGGCGAACCCATTGTACACGCCCCAAGGCATAATCAAATCGACCCACATATGGTGCCGGTTAAAATATTTGAGGGCCGCATTGGTCAAATCAATAAACTGCTCCAGGTTTTCCAAGCTGTCCAGCGCATCTAAATACATACGCAGCATTTCAGACGCCATCGGCACACCGGTGAACACAAAAAATTTCTGCTTATAATCCAGAAGCTTTTTGCTGAAAGCAATTAAAGTAGCCAAATCAACAGACGCCTCTTTTGCTGTTTCTGTAAGGTAAAAGAGCACTTCATCGCAGAGCGTTCTCAGCTCAGAATCCGCATACAGCATGGTGGTGACATACTGACCATACACGTTCGTGTCGCCGGGGACAATGCCCTGACTCAAATTATAAACATCCTGCGGCATTTTTTCCCAAATGGCCAAACGGCGCTCTTCAAAGGTATCAATCGCAATTTTCCAATCCATCATTGGTTCCCTCCTTATTCTACTTCTCCCACAATGGTCATCATACTGCCCTGTTTTAGCCAGTTGCGAATGCCCACGACCTGCATTGCCTCTGCACCCTCAATAACACGCCCGATCCGACTGATGGGAAGCGGCTCGTCCGTTCCAATTCCATACAGGAAGCACAGCTGGTTGCGCGGCGGATAATAAGCAAGATCAAACATTTTTAAATCCCCGCCGCGGCAGGTATTTTCAAAACCGCATGCATACGGCAGCGTACCAAAGAACAGCTGTCCATTCAGCTTAGCATGTTGAATAATGGCCCTCTGCCCCGGATGATTCAAAATCATATTGCAGATAACAGGTGCATCATCCACATACAGTTCCGCTACAAGCCGGACATCGTCGATCATAATCTCAATTTTCTTGTTTGGCATAATACGATTTCCTTTCCATTTGTGGTATTCGGTGAATACGGCATTCACAAGCTATTTTTATGCTTCATAGTGTAGATGCGTTTTATAAATAAATCAAATGAATGATTATTATATATGTCATTCTAAAATTGAATGCTTATTAAATTTCTCTTACTTGCACTGCATTTTGAACACAGGTCAGCAAAGTCCCATCCATCAGAATCTTTTCACACTGGTTGATTTCATCATACAATGGGCGGTCATCCTCAAGCGGCGGGCAGATCTTTCGTACAGCGGCATAAGCGGCAGCTGTTCCCTTACCTAATCCACGGTTTTCACCCAGATCAATCGCCTGACACGCACACATCAATTCCATTGCAAGAACACGGCGTACATTCTGCAGGATTTCTTTTGCCTGACGTGCGGCAATGGTTCCCATGCTGACATGATCTTCCTGATTTGCGGAGGAAGGAATGGAATCTACACTGGCGGGATGCGCCAGAACTTTATTTTCTGAAACCAGCGCCGCAGCGGAATACTGCACAATCATAAAACCGGAATTTAAACCTCCGTTTTTCACAAGGAACGCGGGGAACCCGCCGATAGAGGGATTCACCAGACGTTCCAGCCTGCGCTCAGCAATATTTGCCAGCTCTGAAAGAGCAATGCTCAAAAAGTCAAAGCTGATCGCCATAGGCTGCCCATGAAAATTGCCGCCGGAAATTCCCTCGCAGGTGTCTTTCAGAATAATGGGATTATCTGTAACAGAGTTCATTTCAATTTCTGTTTTTCCCTCCACATAATGGAAAGCATCCCAGCTCGCGCCATGCACCTGAGGAACACAGCGAAGTGAATAACCGTCTTGAACACGGATTTCCCCCTGTCGAGTCACGTTCCGGCTGTTTTCCAGCAAGCGGCAAAGGGCACGCGCAGTTTGAAGCTGTCCTTCATGAGGGCGTATCTGATGGATTCTGGGATCCAGTGCATCAATGACGGCATGGTTGGCCTCAAAGCTCATTGCCGCCGCAATATTTGCAATATCCAAAAGCTGTATGGCATCGTATACCGTAAGAGCACCGGTCGCTGTCATGGCCTGCGTTCCGTTAATGAGGGCCAATCCCTCTTTTGCCATCAGCTCTACAACCGGGATACCGGCTCGGTTCATTGCCTCCTGTCCATCCAGCAATTTTCCCTTGTATTCCGCTTTACCCAGCCCGATCATCGGCAGCACCATATGCGCAAGAGGCGCCAGGTCTCCGCTTGCCCCCAAAGAACCCTTCTGCGGAATCTGCGGGGTGACACCCTTGTTCAGCATAGCTACCAGCGTTTGTACCACACAAAGCCGGATACCGGAAAAACCGTTGGCAAGGCTGTTCACACGAAGAAGCATCATTCCGCGAGCAATATCTCTGGAAAACGGTTCCCCGGAGCCAACCGCATGTGTGATAATCAGATTTCGCTGTAAGGTAAGGCATTCGTCCGGCGAGATGCCCACATCACTGAATTTGCCGAATCCGGTGGTAACCCCGTACACCACAGCCTTTTGCTCTACCAGCTCATCAACTACACGACGTGACTCATTGATATTTTGCTTTGCTTCCAAAGACAGCTCTACCCACCTATTTTCTCTGCACACTGCGGCAAAGGCTTCTAAACTCAAGTTCTGACCCGTAATGACCACTTTATCCATGTTTTAAAAACCCTCCTATAAGAAACAGACAATTCCGTAGATTGCCGTTTCTGAAATTGTTCTCCATTATATAACGTTTTTTCATCATTACAACATTATTCATTAATGTTTTGCATGCAGTTTGTTTATGGGCCCCATAAAAGGATTTCAGTGCAAGGAAACATTTGGGCAGGATACAGAATTCCCTAATTGTCAAAATCGCGGTAAACATAAGATTTGCATTTTAATTTATAACGCAAAAAGCACAAAAATGAAGGGTGATTTCGTGTGGATTAAGAAATTGACTGGAAAAATCAGGCTGAGAATCGTGCAAATATGTACAGAAAAGCAATCTCGCCTCTGTTGACAAAGAACGAAAACGGTATTATAATGCACACCAATAAGAAGCGGCAAGGATGGCGTTTTTATCACGCAATCCTTGCCGCTTTTTATTGTTTTTTATTCAGCCAAAGCCGTTGTGTGCGGAATCAGTTGTTTTGTAAGATTGATAAAGCTCTTTGCCGCAGGTGATGCGTGCTTTGCGGAGCGAATCGCAATGCCGAGCGTTCTGGAGTAAGCGTGAGTCAGCGGTTTCGTTACAATGTTGGCATAGGGAGATACAATGGCAAGGTAAGGAAACAGCGTGACTCCCAACCCGTTCCCAATCATTGAGAGCATGGTCATATCTCCCTTGATGCGAAACCGAACCTCCGGTGTCAGATGTTCCGCATTCAAAACAGACCATACATCTTCGTCCGCACCTTCATCCGGTATGATAAACGGATAACGGATCAAATCCGCCGGGTCAATACACTCTTCTTTTGCCAACGGATGGTTCTGACCGACCACTGCAAGAATCGGGTCCTCTGCCAAAGGAATAAAATCGTAGTTTGCCGGTGCCGGAGGAGACATAAAGGCCAAATCGATGGAGCCCTCTGCCAACAGCTGATTCAATTCCCCGTGAAAGCCCTCAAAAATCTGGAGCACAATTTTGGGGTGTAATTCTGAAAAAGCGGAAATAACCGCAGGGAGCCACTGGATGGAGGTGCTGCAATAGGTGCCGATCCGCAAAAGCCCGATTTCAATCCCCCGAATTTTGTTCGCAGTTTCCACCAGCGTGTTTTCGCTGCTGACTATCTGCTGCATGTAGTAGACCAGCTGTTTGGCATTTTCGGTAGCATAAACCCCCTCCTTAGACCGGATTAAAAGCGGGAAGCCAACTTCACTTTCCAGCGAAGCAATCATATGGCTTATGCCGGGCTGTGTATATCCAAGCCTGTCTGCCGCTTTTGTCAGGCTTTGTTCTTCTACCGTTGTTAAAAAAGCTTTGTATTTTAATATACTCATTTTTCATCCCCGATTCATTCATAAAATTCATGTTTATTATGGATGCCATTCAATTTTATAATATATCATACACCATAAAGATAGAGTTCGCAAACATTTTTTTACCTGTGGAAAGGGAGTGCTCGTGTGGAGTATCAATTAGAACTAATAAACGTAGCAAAAGTTTACAAGGACTTTTTAGCGGTTGACGATGTAAATCTGCAAATTAAAAAAGGAGAAATCGTATCTTTTCTTGGAGCAAGCGGATGTGGAAAAACAACTACATTGCGCATGATTGCCGGTTTGATTCATCCTACACGCGGTACCATACGCATTCAAGGGGAAGACATGGTACAGGTGCCGCCCTATAAACGGGACATCTCTATGGTATTTCAGAATTATGCGCTGTTCCCCCATTTGACTGTGTATGAAAATATTGTTTACGGACTAAAGACGCGAAAAATCCGCGATAAAAAGGTACTGAAAGAAAAAGCGGAGGAAATCATGAAAATCGTACAGCTCAGCGGTGTGGAAAACCGTTACCCGAAACAGCTTTCCGGCGGGCAGCAGCAGCGCGTTTCGCTTGCGCGAGCCATGGTTGTAAAACCAAAGCTGATGCTGTTTGATGAGCCCTTAAGCAATCTGGATGCAAAATTGCGGGAAAGCACCCGAGTGGAAATTCGAAACCTGCTGAAAACAATGGGCGTTACCGCAATCTATGTAACCCACGATCAGGAAGAGGCACTAACCATTTCAGACCGGATCGCGGTGATGAATCAGGGTAAAATTGAGCAGATTACGGAACCGGCCTGCTTATACCAGAAACCGGCAACCAGCTTTATCGCCGGATTTGTTGGCCATGCCAATTTCATTGACGGAGTGGTGCAGTCCGTTCTGACAGACAAAATCCGTATTACAACGGCAAGCGGAAAGCAGGTCTTTGTCAAAAAAGATGCGCAAAGAAGCTTGTCGCCGGGAGCGCAGGTCTCCTGCATCATAAGACCGGAAAATATACAGCTCTGCGAAAAAGAACAGGAAAGCGCAGACAACATATTCCCCGGAAAGATCAAGGCGCGCATCTACCTTGGTTCTACCATTCGGTATATTGTGGACTGCGCCGAGGGGAAAGATTTCGAAGTGGATCTTCATACTAGAGATTCCGGCCACTGCGTGGAAGGCGACACCGTTTTTCTCGCATTTCAGGAAGAAAATCTGGTTCTGGTAGATAGATAAAATGCATTTTCAAAAGGAGAAAAATCAAATGAAAAAGAGAAAAACCATCGCCTATCTGCTCACTGCCGCCATGTTTGGAAGCGTTCTGACCGCCTGCTCATCGGGGGAAACCGGCAAAACAAGCTCCGCTCCGGCGAACTCCTCCACAGAATCCACTGCATCTTCCACAGATTACTCCGGACAGACTCTGGTCGTACAGGTCTGGGGCGGTACTTATGAAGAAACCTTAAGGAACTACGCGATTCCAATGTTTGAAAAACAGACCGGCGCAAAAGTTGAGGTAGTCAGCGGTGCCGCGCCGCTTTCTCAGTTAGCCACAGAGGGGGATAACGCCTCTATTGACGTTTTACATGTCGATTCCAGCGAAGTAACGCAGGGAACCAAAATGGACGTTTTGGAAACATTAGACGCCAGCAAGCTGAAAAATGCACCTGACCTGTATAAAGAAGCTTTTCCATACGATAATGCAGTTGTTACCAACTGGGGTACTTACGGTATTCTTTATCGTAAAGATCTGGTGAAAACAGAACCTACCAGCTGGCTTGATTTGTGGGACAGTGCCTATTCGGGCGGCAAAGTCGGTGTGGTAGATTACAGCATGGGCGGCGGACTTGAATTTGCAGAGGCAATTTCCCGTATTCAGGGCTCGGTGATTTCCGACACAAAGAATTGGGACAAGCTGTTTGCGAAAATGGCGGAGCTGAAACCCAACATCGGCGTGTACGCAAGCCAGCACTCTGACATCGAAAGCGCCATCACCAAAGGGAGCATTCTTCTGTCAGTTGAAACAAATGGCCGCGCAATCAGCCTGATGAAAGAGGGATACGATATTGGCTTCTGCCAGCCGAAGGAAGGCGCCATCGCCATGACCTCGCTGGCAGCAATCAGCAAAGGCTCTACCCATAAAGAGCTGGCTTATCAGTTTGTCGATTGCCTGCTTAGTACAGAAGTACAGAAAGCCTATGCGGAAAACAACTACTATGCGCCCTCCAATTCCAAAACAGAGATTGCAAAAGATCTGCAGAGCTTTATGCCGTATGGGCAGGAGCAGGTTTCGAAGCTGGTCTATATGGACTCTGCCGCGCTGGAACCCGTAAAGGCAGATTTCATCAACCGCTGGAACAGCGATTTTAAATAAGTATTTTTCATTGCTCAAACAGTGTGAAATACCGGAGTAAAAGGGGGATTTTATGGAAAAGGAAAAGGACACCTGGAGCTATGTGAATATTTGGTATTTGTTGATACCGCTTATCTTCATTGCCCTGTTTTTTGTTTTTCCACTTTTCAAAATGGTGTATATGAGCTTCTTTCAATTTACTGGGGTAAACCAGCCGCTTGGAAGCTTTACACTTGAAAACTACACCAGATTTCTTTCCAACGCAGATTATTGGGTCATTCTGGGAAAAACTCTGGGGCTTAGCTTTTTATCCGGTATTTTATGCACTGTTCTGGGGTATCCGGTCGCATATCATCTGAGCCGGATGCAGGGCCGCACAAAAAGCCTGTTCACCGTGCTGGTGCTGCTGCCGCTGTGGGTCCCGATTACGGTAAGGCTGTTTGGCTTAATGACTCTGATTGAGCGCGGAACCTATTTTGCGGTAGAAGCCGGTTTGGTGTATTGCGGTCTTCCCTATATGATTATTGTCTTAATGGGGCCGATCGGGAATATTGATCGCAGCGTAGAAGAAGCCTCTTATGTTTGCGGAGCAGGCTTTTGGAGCACCTTTTTCCGTGTGACACTTCCGCTTACGAGAAAAGGCCTGATTTCTGGCTTTATGCTGGTGTTTGCCCTGAATACGGCGGCATTCGTCGTACCCGTTATGCTGGGAGCAGGGAAAATCATCACCATGACCACACTGCTTTACCAGCAGGCCACCTATATTTACGATTGGGGCTTTGCTTCCGCCATTTCGATGATATTTCTTGTGATTACCATGCTGCTGACAAACTCCGGGGATTACTTTGAAAACTTGATGCAAAAACGCAGGGACAGAAAGGGTGTATGAAATGAAATGGACAAAAGCTATAGGCGTTGCTTTTCGCAGCCTTGTTTACTTCCTTCTGTTAGCGCCGCTGGTTGTCGTCATCTGCACCGCATTCAGTGAAACAAACCGGGTGGTCTTCCCGGGCCGGGGCTTTACCCTGCAATGGTTTGAGCGAGCCTTTACAAACGCTGAATTCACTAAGTCCCTTTTGCTCAGCGTGCAAATCGCCTGTGTCAGCGTTTTTCTGGCCTGCGTACTCGGCACGATGATTAGCTTATGGTTCTGGAAATCCAACAGCCGTGCGAAGAGTCTTTTTCAAATGATATTTCTTTCGCCAATTGTTATTCCAACCATCATCAGCGCCGTGGCATTTTTACAGTATTTTGCGCTGTTCCGCGGAGTATTCACAGATTACTGGAAGCTCTGCCTCACCTATGCTGTGATTGAGCTGCCCTATGTCATCCGCACGGTAACCGCAAATCTGGCCGGGCTGGATACCAGTTTTGAGGAAGCCTCTGTGGTATTGGGCGCGTCTCCTTTCAAAACTCTGTTTCAGGTTACGCTGCCCTGCATCCGACAAGGGATTATCGGAGGAGCTATTTTCTCTTTTGTTGTCGCGTTTGACGAATGCGTCATTATTATGTTCATGAAGAGTGCGAAAACCGTGACCTTTCCGCTAAGACTGTATTCATATATTACAGAATCCTTTACCCCGTTGATCTCGGCCTACTCCACCCTGTTTATCATTGCTGCCGCAGCGGTGCTTTATCTGGTAGAACGCAAAATCGGGGTTAGTAGGCTTTACTAAACCAACCACCAAATCAGCAAGTGTAAGATCAAATGGATCACCTCGTCTGAATATCTAGTACCGATCAAAAGCGGGAGCGGCGCAGCAATATGCTGTGCCGCTCCCACTTTTACATGCCCAGTCTGCCGCAGTACCAATAAAGCGAGCCGCCCATTCCTTGGAATATTTTGCTATTGACGGTTTCCTACGCTTCACTCATACCAGGATTAAACCAATATTTCAATCAAAGGAAGAAAAAGCATGGATCAGAATATTGAATCTCAAATTATTTCTGCCTTTCTGGTTACCAGAAAATAAGAACGGGCGAAATATGAGCTTCAAAATGAAAAGAAGCGCAGACATTTCATATGGGAGATATCCGGCTGCAGCTATTATGACGAGAAATATGCACAGCGGATTCTGCAACCTGTTTCTTCCTACCAAACTATTTATAATCTATTGAAAAAGAATGGTGCTCCAGATACTTGCTATGTATTATGTGCAGATGAAAATTTCGATGGTCTTACGCTCCCTTTAGATGTTGCCTTAAAGCATGTTGTTTTTAATGGGCCTGCTTTGATTTCATGTAACCATGGAAGATGGGCTTATTTAGAGGATGGACCCACCATCGGGGCTGCAAACAGATATTTGCTTATTCGTACTCCAACATTAAAGTAAAGTGATTCAAACTGCGAAATTACTAAATTACCAAATCTTATTTTTGCCATGTGTGGTCTGGTGGTATTCCTCATTCCACACATGGCTTTCGTTTTGTCCAGAACTAGCCAAAAGCAACATAAAGGAGTTTACACAAACGTCACTTTGCATCCGGAACGAAAAGCACAACAGAGTTAACATGCACACAGTTCCAGAGAAGAAATAAAAGCTGTGTGGAGGTGGCAAAAATGGACTTGCGGAATCAGCATTTCGGAATTGAAATTGAGTTTCCTTTCCGTCATAGCACTGAAAAACCGCGGAGCGGGTCTGTTTTTCTCACAAAACAAATCCGCTCCGGGTTTTTCATGCAATAGAATCAATTCTGCCGTAGCGGTGAACATCCGTCACACGCGGACATCTCAAAAAAGCAACATTTCCTGAGACACCCCCCGTTTCGTTTAACGATGACTTTTTGAAATAATACGGGAACTAAACAGTGCAACCAGCGGGATACTCAGGATCATACCAAAGTTGGCGGTGACCGCCTGTATGATTTCGACTCCGATCAAATCCGTATTGATTAACTGGGAAAAAGGGATGCCATAAGAAAAAATCAATATCATAAGATTTAAAGAGGAACCGAAAAAGGCCAGAATCAGCGTATTCGCCATTGTTCCCATTGCGTCGCGGCCAACGTTCATTCCCGAACGAAACAAATCCGTTGGCCTCAACGCAGGATTGAGCTGGTGAAATTCATGGACCGAAGACGCAATGGAAATTGAAATATCCATTGCAGCACCCAAAGCTGAAATGATAATTCCGGCAACCAGTAACCCCTGGACTTGGACAGGATGGCTATCTGCCTGCAACAGCAGGGATTCTGCCTCTTGCATATTGTATCCGTTTAAAGAAGCGGCCAGGCCTGCTAATTCGGCGAACACGGCGGAGCACCCCACACCGCAAACCGTTCCAAGCATGGCGGAAATTGTTTTTCTGTTAATCCCATCCAGCAGAATAAAGCAAACCACAGTGGTCAGAACGGCGATCAGAACAGCTGACAGAATGGGAGAAATGCCGCTCAATATCATCGGGAGCATGAGGAAGATCATGCTCCCCAGAGTAAACACAAGGCCCAGCATGGATTTGATTCCTTTTTTTCCACCAATCAGGCAGAGCGTCAGCAGAAAAATCGCCGCCAGGGAAAGCAGCGGGACATTTCGATCGTAGTTATAAACAGACGCGGTATAGCTGCCGTTGATTTGGGTATCCACACGCACGATGATACGCATCCCTTGCCTGGCATAAATATTGTGCAGGGCGCTCAGGTAATTTGGGATGTCCATCGTTTCGCCCTTGTGGGGCCCTTCCGAAATTTGAATCCGCAGCAGCTGCTCTCCCAGCATCCTTCCGCCGGAAGCCGGATCGGAAGAAGTATTGTCGCTGAGAATTTTCGTCACTTTTGCAGAAACATATTGGGCATTGGCTCCCTGACTATTTTCGGAGGCTCGGCCAATCTGCCCGACCAACAGAATTGCCCCGGCCACCAAAAACAGACAGGCCAACCATACGGCAATTTTACGCGGTGCGATTTTCTTTAATTTCTTGAATAATCCAAACAGAAAATTATTCTGTTGTTTTTGGTCCATGAAGGCTTCACCATCTTTTCAAACAAATAAGGGAACCGCCCATCTTCCAACGCGGCGGGCGGTTCCCATTTCAACTCAGATTCCGAAAACGAGAATTATTTGTGCAGTTACAAACCCATTGTCTTCAAACGGTTACACAATGGTTGCGGCTTTGTTGCCGACAAATTTCTGATGCAGCCCCGCTGCCGCATTCAGCTTTACAGAGGAATGCCCGATTACAGTTCCGCCGCCATCCAGAATTTCCACCAGGATGTAAAGGTCATTGACAGGCTTATTCACAGAAATGGTGTAGGTACCATCCGGATTTGTCGTAATCGTCACAAAACCATCGCGGGAGGCTCTGACGCGCAGAGTATGGTTCGCAGGGCCTGTAAAAGAGCTAACTCCCAAGCGGCAGAAACTGCCGGGAACAACCGCCACTTCTTTTGTATCGACCACCAGCGCAACATTTTTTGCTCCCGTCGTCTTGCCATCCCAAACGCCGTTGGGGTTCACCGTATCATTGAGGGTGCCGTCCGCAGCCTTTTGGGCAATTTCCGCCGCAGTCAGCGCTCTTGTATCCGAACGCGGCTTGGCGCTCACAATCACGATGGAATTCCCCTGAGGATCGTTTCGCACACTCACAATCGGCTTGTTCTCAAGCGGATGATTGTTCGCAGATTTGTCTTTGCCGGGCTTTTCCTTGGAGTCATCATCGTCATCGTCATCATCGTCACGATCGTTATCGGATCCCCCGGAATTCCCCAGCGCCCGAATCTCGTTGCGATCCCTCACCCGCAGGCAAACGCCCTCCGGGTCAGTATAGACAAGGCCGACGACACTCACGGCGGCACCGTCTTTGACCACCTGACTCAGATCCACATTCGGGCTGATGTAGCCATTGATCAGAATGCGGATGCTGTTCCCGCCGGACGTTACCGAAAAGTTCTGCACCGCGCCGCTCAGCAGCTTAATGTTGGAAACCGTGCCCTGCGCTTTCACCAGCCTGCCGCCGTATTGCTCATAGTTTAATGCATCCGCAATTGTAACGGGGGTCGGCGCAAGCGGTTTTTCCGCAGAATCAAGTACGGTGTAGCCTTCCACTCCGGAACCAATTTTCAGTTCCTTGTCTCCCTGGTAAGCGTCAACATGGCCAACCACGCGCAGCTTTTGCCCTACCTTAATTCCGCTGCCGTTGGGAATCGGGTAGACATTAATGCCGCCGGTTTTGTCCTGCAAATAAACGGTATCGGTAAAGGCATTCGGCTGTTCGGAACCGGCCGTTACCGTTCCCTCAACCGCATACACATCACCCATCTGTCCATTCTTTCTCACGTCTGCAATCGCACTGGTTTTAATCTTCACCTTGACCGAATCCAGAAGATTTTTGACGATGGTGTAGTTTGCATACTGAAGATCTCCGTAATTGTCAAGCTCGGCCTTTACCTCAAAGTCGGAGAAAAACACGGTTCCCGCCACAAGAACGGTTCCGGCTCCAATCGTCTCAGAAACCAGAGCACAGACCTCTCCTTTTTTCTTTACCGCCGTCGCCTCATCATAAGCGGTGCTGGCTCCCAACACGGGTTTTCCGGATTCATACTTTCCGTCCGACGACTTAGAGTTAATAGAATAGGTAGAATCGAATCCATTGACAAGCTTCTGCGCACCCTGCCCCGGCGTTACCGAGCAGCCGCTGTAGAAGCTGTATTTCTGCTCCGGATCCACTCCCTTCAGATACGGGGAATCGGAATTGAAATTCTGGAAGTACACGCGATATGAGCTTCCTCCGTTATTTTCCTGATCCAAAACCTCGTCGTTGGAAATCGCGGATTTTGCTCCGATGCCTTCCAGCAGCGTGTTGATCTGCGTGCTGGAGGTATACGGGTCTGCGGAGCCATCCTGATAATCTGCAAGACCGCAGACGGCAACCAGACCGCCTCCCTGAACATACTCCTTCACCATCGCAATAAAATCCTCACCAAAGGTCTGCGCGGTATAGGAATCCCCGGCCTTGCTGGTGCCGCTTGTTTTTGCCGGCGCGCTGATGAGAAGCAGCTGGGTATCCTTCAGCATATCCGGCGTAATTTTCTTCTTTTCCACCCGCACCTGCGTTCCGTCATCAGAAGCAATTTTAGTCAGATTATTGATGTTCTGGCTGTAGTAGCCAGTCACATAATCGTTGTAATGGGTGCCGTCCACAAGAACTTTCGTCACGGCAGAGGGATCCGCAACCTGAAGTGTGAGCACAGCGGTAAACGTGCGTTCCACACCGTTCAGCTTCGCCTTCAGAACAACGTCCATCGTAACGCTGCCGGCGGTTTGCGGCGTGTAAGAAAAGGTGTCGCTGTTCGTCCCCAGAGAAGCAACTGCCGCGCCCTTATCCAAGCCGTCGCCCCCAATGGAACGGATCACTTTTTTATCCACTTTGTATTCGAGAGAGGTCACCGTCATCTCATAGTCTTCGTTATTGTACAGGTTCGCGGTGATATTGACAGATTCCCCTTTGACCGGCAGGGTAGTGTCCGCCGTTACAGCAGCTATTCCCGCCTTGTCCACAGCTCCGGTCCAGACCGGGGCCGTAACAGCAATGTCTTTGTCTGCCTGTGTGATACGAAGATAGTAGTAGGAGTAGTTATTGGGCAAAGCAAACTCCACGGTGTCGCGGTTAGATTCCACCTGCCGTGTAGCGGCAACGCGCCCACCATTCACGATTACCTCTACCTTACCGATTTTGGAATCCGTAGGGTCGGACAGTTCCGCGCGGATATTAAGGGGTTCTCCCTTATCCACACTGATTTCACTGCCCATAACCGCGCCGTTCACGGTATAGCGGATGCTCAGGTCGTTATCTTCCGTAGAATAAACGCGGCAGTTCTGCATGGCGTCATACAGGCTTCCCTCCGTCAGATCGGGGGCAAGGACAACGCTGCGCGCCGTATTGGAGTCGCCCCAGTTCCCCTTATGGTTATCCTGGTTGTTGGCCGGCGCAACATGCCAGCCCTTGTCGAGCGCGCGAGTGTAATACTCATAAGACGGGAAGTAGCCCGCTCCGCGAATCGGCCCTTCCCCGTTTCCAACCTCAATCAGGTTGATGAGCTTGTCATAGGTCTGGCTATAATTCGCAAAGTCATAAAAGTCGCCAAACTGAGTGCCGGGGTGGTTAAACTGGGAAATGGAATTGGGAACCTTGGTCAGCGCCTCATAATAAGCTTTCAGCCCTACCGGATTGGAGGCGGACTGAGATTTATTATAAAAATCCGGATTCTGGCGATCCTCGAATCCAGGGGTGTTAAAGGTATTGATATGTCCGGAGCCGTCGCTCCATGTCATTTCGTAGCCATAAATACCGAGGAATCCGGAATCGGGGTCGTCCGGGTTATCCGCATTCTTTCCCTTTTTCCCAGTGATCGCAGCGGCGGCTGTGCGCCCTTCCTGCCATTCCTCACTTTTGGAGCCATCTAAAATGGTATTCGTGTGTGATTTTGCTTCGTCCGCAGTCTCAAAGTAATTAGAATGATCCGTCACCGCGAGAAAGTCCAGGTTTTTTACCTGAGAAGCGTGATCGAACGCGGTCTCCACGCTCCCCACACCGTCGGAAATATCCGTGTGGGAGTGAAGCTGTCCGAAATAAACATGGTACTCTCCCTCGAATTTTTCCCTATAGGTAAATACGCTTTTTTCACTCGGATCCATATCGTCCGCTTTCGCATAGGCCGTAATACTGGCCGGCAGCGACGTCAGCTCAATCGGGGCGCTGTAAACCAGGTACTCTGTGTCCTGCGCGGAAGGATTGAGAGTATAATAAATCCTCGCACCATTTGTACCGCTGGAAAGCGTGATCTTATCGCCTGCTTTTGCGTTGGAATTGCTGCCGGGATTCGCCGTAACTTTCGCGGTCTTGGGTGTTACGGGTATGGTTCTTATATTGGTTACACCGTCCGCACTGAGAAGCTGGAGCGTGTAGGAACCGCCGTAGCCCTCCAGAATACCGGAAACGTCGGCGGTGTCTCCGTCTTTCAGT
>OAUF01000127.1_pt1 | contig 80197 bp, 80 predicted proteins | sample 1495111 | NCBI WGS metagenome assembly OAUF01 (sample SAMEA2580002, study PRJEB22360) | human gut metagenome | reverse complement strand
GGAAATGCTATGAAAAAATTATTATGTTTATTACTCGTTTTTATGCTGTGTGGTTGTAGTATTGATAAAAGAGCAACTACTAAAACTGTTGATGTCAGTCCATATCTCTATAAAATTAGTGACAATAATAATCACTATCTTTATCTATTAGGAACCTGTCATCCTGGTCGTGATCAAATTGATAAACTTGATATAACTACCGAAAAAGCAATCAAGGATAGTCAAAGTATTGTTTTAGAATGTTCATTAGATCAAAATGAAACTGCTAAATATCAAAATTATCTTTTAGAAAACAGTTTAGGTGAACTAGATTTGATTAACTATATTCCTAAATTAAAAGAAAACTATCCTACACTAAAAAAATACCGTGTTAATGAATTTAATGCTATGGCAGTAAGTTCTTTAGTAACCTCTGATATTCTAGACGAAGTAGATGGCAATAATAGCACTTCCATTGATGCTTACCTTTTTAATCTCACCAGAAGTAAAAAGATTCCTTTTGAAGAAATGGAAGGAATTGAATTTCAGATGCAATTATTTTCACAATTATCTAAAGAATCACCTCACGCAATTTTAGAATCCTTAAAAGATCGACAACAATTAATCAAAAGTACAAAATTGATCCTTGACAGTTATTATAATCATGATCTTGATACATTAGCGACAATATACAGCTATCAAGAACTACCAGATAATGAATATCAACAAGAATATCAAAATTATCAACAATTATTAATAATTGACCGTAACCAAACTATGCAAGCTAAAATAATAGAATATTTAAATCAAAATAAAGTCGTTTTCATCGGCGTTGGTGTAGGTCATGTTGTTGGTGATTTAGGATTAATAACATCGTTAAGCGCAGCCGGTTATAAAGTAGAAAAATTAGGTTAAAAAATAAAGGTCTAGAATTTATCTAGGCCTCATTTTTTCTTTTTCTTTGGCGAACTTAAAATGTACATTCCAATAAAACAGAGAATCAAAGGCCAGTAGCCTTTTATATAGTATGCAATCGTTGATACTATTCCTTGAAAGTCTTTAGTTCGATCCATGGTTAAAATCATTCCTAAAATAATTAATACAATTCCCGCATTCTTTCTAAAGTCCATTTTAATCACCCCCATTATCATAGCAAGGGCAATCAAATGAATTTGTCGATTAGAGGATAGAACGTGCAAACCGTAATAAATTATTTAAATCTACAGGTTCTTTACCTTTTTGTGAATATACATAAATTCTATCATGATCATGATATTCAAATTTATTAGAATGAATAATACTATTAATATCCCGACGTATGTCCTCATCAATATGAATAAACAAGTTTTCAGACATTTTTCTAAGTAAAATGCATAAACTTGCTAACGCTAATTCTAAATCAAAATATGCTCTAATTAAATCTTTTTGGATAACATGTTCATCAAAGATACCTTCTTTTATTTCAACTTTTTCAATATGATTCAAAACGGCATCGACACTATTTAACTCATCTTCAAGCATATCCAAGTAACATTCTTCTTTAATTTCTCTTTTGTTCATCTACAAGCTTATCCTTTTCCTTAATCATTTGTTTCAATTCTTTTGCATATAACACAAATGACAATAACATTAATGCACTGCTAGTGATAATCATTAACTGACTAGCAAAAGTATCAGGAATGTGATACCCAATAAGAATTATTACAACAAAATAAAAATAAGCTGTTGCAATTTTCCCCCACCATGAAGCTCCTTTTATTTTTAAGCCATAATCATATAAATATAATCCAACAATTCCTAACATTCCATCTTTCAATACAATTATTATTAATAACACCCAAGCTAAGGGATATGTAAATAACAAAGTAATCGCAATTGTAAATTGTGTTAATTTATCAGCAATCGGATCAATTAATTTTCCAAAATCTGTAATCATATTATATTTTCTTGCAATATAACCATCTAAACAATCACTAATACCTGAAAGCACAAGAATAAATGCTGCAATAATATAATGATGTTGCCATTGTGCATTAAAATACACAAATAAAAATACTGGTATTAATAAAATTCTAAAATAACATAAGCAATTTGGTATATTAAACAACTTTGTTTTATCTTTCATATTCATCTTCTATCCCTCTTTTTACATAATTATAGTTAACTTATTAAATAAGTCAATGATAGAAGATTTAAAGTATCTTTTTCATTGTAACATGCGGGCACCACTCATCATAATACATATCTCCATCAGGTTTATATCCTAATTTTTCATAAAATTTCTGAGCCTGCTGTTGAGCTGACAACTCAGTTTCAAGACAGCCTAATTCTCTAGCTTTGTTCTCTAAAGCAGTGACAACCTTACTTCCTAATTTTTGCCCACGATATTCTTTGATCGCTGCAATTCTTCCTAAGATCATTGTTGTCTTATCTTTAAAATACATTCGTCCAACCGCAATCGGCTGCTCATCCTTATAAATCACCAGATGATACGCAGTATTGTCAAGCTTATCAAACTCCTTTTCAAAGCCTTGTTCTTCAACAAATACAGCTTGGCGAATTAAAGCTGCATCTTTAAAAGATGTTTTACCATAACTAAATTTAAAATCCAACTTAGATTCTATCATCATTAATAATGTATCAACTTCTATAACTTGAGCAAATCGATTCTTCCAAATCTTTTCTTCTAAATATTGCTTTAACACTTTTCCACTTATTATATCATTGTCAAAAGTCGTTGTAGCATCTTTTGGAACAATAACTCTATATCCTAATTCAAATGCTACTTTAATACTAGTATCAATACAATATTCACTTTGCATACCAACGATAATCAGATCTTGAATTCCCTGTGATTTTAAATATGCATCTAAATTTGTATTTTTAAATGCACTATTATATTCCTTTTCAAAAATTTTATCATCTTGTCTCGGAGTAATCCGTGAATCTATTTGCCAACCATCACTATTTAAAATCAATTCCTCATCATGATGACGAACATAGACGATTTCGAGATGTTGATTATGACATACCCTGATTAGTTTTCGAATATGCTCGATCATCTTATTTTCATCTACTGGATACTGGCTCGTCAAAGCAGTTTGAACATCAATTATTAATAAACATCTTTTACGCATCGTTTTCCTCCATTGTATCAACTAAAAAAGTCGTAATCGTTGAATACACAGTTTCCTTATATTTTTCATTGAGAATTTCATGGCGCATATGCTCAAATAAAATTGAAATCACATGTTGATAGCCTTGTTTTTTTAAATGAGTTACAGCATTATTAAATGCTTTTTCATTAATCAAGCAAGGATCTTCTTTGCCAGAAATAAATAAGACTGGTAGTTTTTTATTTGCTTCATAATCTATATTTTTATATGTATTTTGCATTAAACTTAATAAATTATAAAATCCATTTACACTAAATGTGAAGGTACACAGCGGATTATTATTATATTCATCAACTACTTGGCTGTTACTGCAAATCCATTCATTTGGCTTATCAAAGCCCTTATTAAAAGCACCAAAAGACATTTTCTGTAATAGTTTACTATGATACTTATCCCCCTTGACCATTGCTATCGCTTTGCATAATAACTTTCCTAATCCGGCTAATTTATTTTTACTTGGGCTGCCACAAACTATTAATGCATTAATTTCATGATCATACTTTTGAATATAATTTCTTACAACTAAAGAACCCATTGAATGCCCAAATAAACAAACTGGTAAATTTGGATATTTTTTCTTAATATAATTAGTTAATTGGTGAACATCTTCAACGATTGCACGGGCACCTTCACCATAAAAATAACCCAAATCAGTTTCATCTAAAACACTTTTTCCGTGTCCACGATGATCATGTATGATAACAACATATCCACAGTCATTTAAATATTCAATAAAATCTAAATAACGCTCTTTATGCTCACACATACCATGAACAATCTGAAAAATTGCTTTTGGGTGTTCCGGCGCTGAAACAATTACGTCTAAAGGTAATTTATCAGATATTGAATTAATTTTTAGATACTCCATCGTTTTTCTCCTTTTCATGATTATATCATATTGATTGCTTGAATAAACTAAACAAACTCTTATTTTTATCTAAATAAACAAAAACCTGCAAATTATGCAGGTAATCATTTTTGTTCAATTGTATTTTCAGTAATAACTAACTTCCGCTTCTTTAGAATCATATTAATTACTTCACTGGCTAATGAATATAAACAAGCAGCACTAGGAACCGCAATGACCATTCCAAATACACCAAATAAATCACCGAAAACAAAAATTGATAATAAAACCCAAATTCCAGGTAGGCCAACTGAGTTTCCAACAACACGCGGATAAATGAAGTTATCTTCTAACTGTGATAAAATCTGAAAATATACCATAAACCAAATTGCCATCAAAGCATCTTTTGATAAAATTAAGACTGCACCTACAAACATTGCGGCAATTGGACCAAAAAATGGAACAAATGAAAATATTGAAATAATTGTAGCAATCAATTCAGGGTATGGAAAATTAAACAGCTTCATAGTTACATAGTACAACACCCATAAAATACAAGCTTCAACCAATTGACCACTGATAAAATTTGAAAAAACTTCATTAGTTTTATGTGCATAATCAAAAATTACACAAGTAACTTTATAACCACAAAGTGCTCCAATTGCTTTTCTTAATTGTCGTAAAAAAGTTTCCTTATTTCCAAGCAAATATAGAGAAAAAATAAATCCTGTAAATACTACTCCAAATGTAGATAAAAAATTTGTTGCATTATTCATGATTCCCCCAGCACTTCTAGTTAGGATATCTAGTGCTTGACCAACCATATCTTGCCAAGGCATATTGATTAAATCTTTAACACTAGCAATATTTTCCATTCTAAAATCAATATTGAAATAGATAAATATATCATCGATATTATTAAATACTGATGTTAGAAAAGCAGAAGTATTACTGATCAATGAAATTAAACTGCTTATTAAATTTGGAATTACGATACTAGCAATCAAAACAATTAAACAAATAAATAGTATCAGTGTTGCAATTATTGATAAACCTCTTTTTTTTCGATATAAAAAACTAGTTTTTGTACAATATTTTGTAATTTGTTTTTCAATCAGCTTCATAGGCTGATTGAGAATATATGCAATAATAATCCCATAAAACAAATATACCAGCGTCCCTAACAACGTGCTGATCATTCCATAAATATTACCTAAATTCATAAGTAAATATATCAAAAAAACTGTAAACGCTGAAATTATCAATCCAGGTTTAACATGACGTTTCAAATCATCATCTAAATTAAAATTACGCATCTAATCACTCCTTATTCCGCTTGATTATAACATATTTATCATACATTTTATAACCATTCGTGATATTTATTTAGATAAACACGTTTAACTACTGTTGTCAATGCAATATATAAAATAACAATTATTATTAATAATCCAAAATAATAAGCTGGCAAACTAGTAAGCCCAATTGCTTTAGCTAAGTGACTAAATGGAATAAGCGTTAAAACAAATGCAGATAATAATGTAAAAATCGTTACAAATAGGGCAGGTTTACTTTGAATAAATGGTACTTTTGCTGTTCTAATTAAATGAATAACAAGAATTTGGCTCCACATTGATTCAATAAACCAGCCCGTTTGAAAAACTGCAATGAAATAATCAGGATTTGTTAATGATTGATAACTTCCTCCAGCCATTATTGGGGCTATAAAATAAAACATCAATACATATGTCATAATATCAAAAATTGAACTAATTGGTCCCATCCATAACATAAATCTTCCAATTGATGATGCTTCCCATGTTCGAGGGATTTTTAAATACTCCTCGTCAACACGGTCAAACGGTAAGGTTATACAAGCAATATCATAGATTAAATTTAGCAACAATAACTGAATTGGTGCCATTGGTAAAAATGGTAAAAATGCACTTGCAATTAAAACTGAAAACATATTACCAAAATTAGAACTGGCCGTCATTTTTATATATTTAATCATATTAGCATAAACTTTGCGGCCTTCAACCAATCCTTTTTCAAGAACCATTAAGTCTTTGTCTAATAAAATTACATCAGCTGCTTCTTTAGCAATATCTACTCCACTATCAACAGAAATTCCTACATCGCTTGCCTTTAGAGCTAATGCGTCATTAATACCATCGCCCATATATCCAACGCTATGTCCATTTTCTTTTAAAACTTTAATAATCAGTGCCTTTTGTTCCGGTGATAATTTTGCAAAAATTGTTGTTGTTTCTACAACTTCCTTCAGTTTATCCAAGCCCATCTTTGCAACATCTTGGCCTAATAAAATATTTTCAACATTCAATCCTACCTTTTGACAAATTGCTTTAGTTACTTTTTCATTATCTCCTGTCAAAATTTTTGTTGCTACACCATGTTCCTTCAATGCTTTTATCGCCGGGGCTGTTGATTCTTTTGCAGGATCTAGAAAAGCTAAATATCCAATTAAAACCATATCTTTTTCATCACTAACGGTACATTTTTGTACTAAATCCTGATCTGTTTTTTGACTCACTCCCAAGACCCGTAAACCTTTTTCATTAAGTTGTTCAACTTGATTGATAATTATTTTCTCTAATTTTTGTGTTAACGGCCAAACTTTACCAAGATACTCAACATATCTACAAACACTGAGCATTTCTTCAATTGCTCCTTTTGTAACCATCTGTACTTTACCATCTTGATCCTGAATAATAACAGACATTCTTCGTCGTTGAAAATCAAATGGAATCTCATCAATTTTTTCATATTTGTTTGTTAAATCTTTTAAGCTCGAATCATTATCTTGTTCAGCCAACGTACTATTAATAATTGCTTTATCCATTAGATTATTTAATCCTGTTTGATAATAACTATTCAAAAATGCATGTCGCAAAACTCTTAAATCAATTTTCCCGTGAACATCTAAAGGAAATTCTAAAATTACTTCATCTTGTGTTAAAGTTCCTGTTTTGTCTGTGCAAAGAATATCAATAGCACCAAGATTTTGAATTGAATTTAAATTTTTAATTATAGTTTTTTCCTTAGCCATTGCAAGAGAGCCTTTAGCAAGACTAGTTGTGACGATCATCGGAAGCATTTCAGGTGTCAAACCTACAGCAACACTTAATGCAAATAAACTTGCATCTAACCAATCTCCATTAGTAAATCCATTAATAAATAAAACAACAGGTACCATAACTAACATAAAACGAATCAAAAGCCACGATACAGAATTAATTCCAATTTCAAAAGTTGTTAATTCTCTCTTTTTATTTAAATCAACAGAAATTCTTCCCAGCATAGTTTCATCACCTGTCGCAATTACCACACCGACAGCACTTCCGCTAATTACATCACTTCCCATAAAAGCCAGATTTTGTGCTTCAAGCACATTCGTCCCTACAGTTGTTTCAATTGCGAATTTTTCAACTGGTTCACTTTCACCTGTTAAACTTGCTTGGCTAATAAATAAATCTTTAGCTTCAATAATTCTCAAATCTCCAGGAATCATATCTCCTGCGCTCAAATATACAATATCACCAACAACTACTTCATCAATTGGAATCTCTTTTGCTTCTTGTCCATATCGTTTAATATTTGTAGTATTTGAAATCATTGCAATCAGCTTCTCTGCTGCACTCCCACTTCTTTGTTCTTGAATAAAGCGTAATATTCCAGATATCATTACCATAACTACAATAATGATTACTGTAGTTGGATCCTTTTCACTAGTTTCTGCAAAAATCACATTAGTAAATAAAGATACTACTGCTAGTATTAATAAAATTGCAGTAAATGGATTTATAAAAGCGTTAAATATTTTTTTTAATATAGAATCTTTTTTTTGTTTAGTAATAATATTTTTACCAAATTCATCACTATGATGTTTGACTGTTTCATTCGTGATTCCCATTTTATTTGTTTCAAAACTATCTAAAACTTGATTAGTTTTATTCTCACTCGCAAAAACTAATCTCTCATTAATTGAATTAAATCTTCTCATTGTTATACCCTCCAAATTAAATTTTAGAGTATGACAAAACTATCCTAAAGAATGGCATCGCCATTATTCGGGACTTATAAACATCATTGTCATACCGGCCATGCTCTTCCATTCTTTTTCTCCTTTCAAAATTTTAGATATAGAAAAAGCCATCATTAAGATGGCTAGGCGAAAATGGACGTAATTATCCCATCATCAAAAAGCCATCTTTTAAAATTCATCGATAAATAATCATCCATTTTCTTCACCTCCACAAAATAAAAGCCTCATCGCTCAAACGCGACAAGGCATGAAAATAACTTTATCTCGTTCAAGCTTCAACATCATAGGGCCATGTAATTGCATTAGTTTTTGCCTTCACGACAAGAACTGTTGACCAACGCACAGTGTCTCCACTGCTTTGCGGTAGCAACCCGTATCCCTATGGTAGTCTCACCTACCGATTCTTTTATCGCTTATAGTTTAACACTATTAAAGATAATGTCAACCCCTATTCCCCTTCAACTAGCTCTACTAGGATTTCTACTAATTCTTGACTTACAACCTCATAATCATCACCGTGATAACTAAAATTGACTTCATCACGACTTGTAGTGGAGTCTGTATGCCAATCTTTACATGAGCTATGAAGCTGCTTAATTCCTGTATAATCAAGCATTTTTTTCGCATTTCCTGCATTTATTCCACTTCCCGCTAAGATTTCAATATTCTCACCATATGCATCATACAAATATTTAATCATTTCTTTTCCTCGAGTTGCTTTACCTTGTAAGCCACTCGTTAAAATACGGTCTACCCCTAAAGTAATCAAAATGTTCATTGCCTCGTCAATATCATTAACACAATCAATAGCACGATGAAATACTGCGGTTTTGTGATATGATTTAATAATATCGATCATTTCTCGGGTTTGTGGAATATTAATATCTCCTTCTTCATCAAGGCATCCAAATGCAATCCCATCTGCACCATTATCAAGTAATATTTCCGCATCCAGTTTCATTACCTCAAAATCTTCATCATTGTAACAAAAACCAGCACCACGAGGTCTAACCATACAAATAACTTCTAAATCTGTGTTATCTTTAACTTTTAATAAAGTTGCTAATGATGGGGTTAAGCCACCTAAGTGTAATGCACTATTCAATTCTATTCTTCTAGCTCCACCGTATTGTGCCTGTAATGCATCATAATAACTCCCACAACATACTTCTACAATTTTATCCATTTTATCAACTCCTTACTTGTATATTTATTATAACACTTTTCCAAAAGCATTAATTGTTATTTTTAAGTAAAAGTTGGTTTGCATTTTGTTAATAGTAATGGTAAAATTTATGAGCATAGTTTATTTGCAATAAATAAAAATTGTAATATAATAAGCTAGTTCTGTCCCCTTAGTAAAATGGATATTACAAGACCCTCCTAAGGGCTAGTTGGAACACTAGCCTTTTGGTAAGGAAACCAGTATAAATTTATAAGATGTCTCAGTACCTCAGTAGGATAGAGGGTTCGCCTCCTAAGCGGTAGATGGTTCGAGTCTATTTAACTGAGGAGGCACATATAAAACTTAATAAATTTACAAATGTCCACGTAGCTCAGCTGGATAGAGCACACGCCTCCTAAGCGGTAGATGGTTCGAGTCTATTTAACTGAGGAGGCACATATAAAACTTAATAAATTTACAAATGTCCACGTAGCTCAGCTGGATAGAGCACACGCCTCCTAAGCGTGGGGTCGGAGGTTCAAATCCTCTCGTGGACGCCAGCAAACAACGCTGCAAGCCTTTATTATCAAGGGTTTGCAGCTTTTTTTGTTGTGCTGCGTACCATAGACAAAACCATCTGCCGATAGTAGAGGGGGTCTTAATTGTTTATGTGTTACTGTGAAAATTCTTGCTAATAGGAAACGAACAAAAATGGAGGGCTTGCTAAGAAAAATGGACTTCTTGCTAATTTGAGATTTTAGCCTGCTCTCTGGGCGGAGAGCAGAGCTGCCAAAGTATTTGCGAGCTCCGGCGATTTCTGAAGCTGCTCCACCAACGCTGCCAGGTCTAAGGTCTGTGCCTGAGGCTTTTCCGGTTCCTGTGGAGGTTTCACATTCCGCAGATCAGGATTAGCATAAAAGGCACTTTCAAACTTCTGGGCGTTGATCTTGCGGTCCTCGTCAAGGATATGGGCGTACACTTTTGTAATCATATCAATTTCAGCGTGCCCCGTGTCTCCCTGGGTGGCTTTCAGATCGCCGTGATTGAGTTTGAGCTTATAGGTGGTGCTGGAATGTCTGAGCGAGTGGAAAACCACATTAGGCAGTCCGGCTTTTTCTTTCAGCAGAGAAAATTCTTTCTCTATAATCCGATTTTCACAGGGGCGCCCGTTAGGCAGGGCAACCACTAAATCGAAGTCCTGGTATTCATCACCGAGGAAGCTCTTTAACTCGTCCTGTGCCTTTTTCCATTCACGGAGGATATAGGCAACGGTTTTCGGCAGCCAGACTTTTCTCTCACTTGATTTTGTTTTCGGTTTCTTCAAGATCAGTCTGGTGCTGGTGTTTGGCATAAGCGGAGTGAAGATATAGAAAATATCTTTTTCTCCCAACATCTCAATGGCCTGCTTAGAAGCCCGCGTCAGTTCTGCCTCGATATATACATAGGCATTGTCAGCCGCTATGTTTTCATCTTCAATGTGAACATTCTTCCAGGTCAAACCGAGAATTTCACCCATCCTCAAAGAACACGCAAATGCAAGGTTCATAGCAACATACAATTTACTGTCGGTACACTGGTCCAGAGCGATACGGATGGTATCAGCGTCCCAGATGTCACGTTTCTTGTACTCTGTTTTGGGTAATACGGTGTTCTCAAAAGGATTTTTGCCGATCAGCTCCCAGCGGACCGCCTGCTTAAATGCACAGCGGAGAAGTTTAATAATCTTCTCAATGGTCTGGTTGGAAACAAACTCGGTTCGGGCTTTCCGGTTTCTTTTGGAAACAGGGTGGGTCTTTTGCAAGGTCTGAATATACTTGTCCACTACACGGGGAGTAATTGCCTGTACCTCCATGTCACCGATAATCGGATTGATGTAGTTGGCGATCAGGGCGGTCTGGCCGTCATACATAGACACACCCCATTTTTTCTCTCCATAGGTGGAAACAAAATCATACAGGAAATCAGATACTTTCTGATTGTTCGGAGGGAGGAAAGTCCCATTGTTCTGCTGGTTCTCCACCTCCGCCTTTCGTTTCAGAGCCTCTTTGTGGGTATGCCATGTTTCCCACTTCTGTTTGGTCTCTCCATTTTCGTCAATATAGTTGTAAACAACAGAATATGCTTTCTTGCGTTTGATAATAGATGCCATATACGATCTTCCTTTCTTCGTTCGTTAGAACGCCTGGGCGTCTAACCATTCATCAAATGACTTTTTGGAAATTCGTATGGCGTTACCAACACGCACAGTTTTGAAATGTCCCTCTTTTACAAGATTGTAAGCGGAAGTCCTCCCGATATTCAAAATCTGGGCGATTTCCTCAACCTTGTAAGTTCTCTGTTCGGGGACATTGCCATGCACATGATTAACAGGCTGGCTCATAATGTCCTCCTTTCTGCAGCCAGACAAACCATGTGCGGAACATAACTTCCTACAAATATTGTACCGCGCTGTTTTGGGTTTGTCTGCTGCTAATAAAAAGTTTTCGATTTATCCATATTAAAAAGACAAGTCAGGCGGCTGTCAGCACAGCTCCACGGGAATTTCACCCCCGCATGGTTCTCATGCGGCCCTACCCATTGCCTGCGACGCTTTGAACGCTCGGACTGTGGCTATAAGGGAGTACCGGTCTTTCTGTGTGTCATGACCCACAGGTCGCTGCACCTGTTTTACGGCATGGCATTGATCGCTCACTCTAAAGAGGTCATGGCGTGCCTGCCGCATGGCTCGGCACAGAAAGGATGTGCCTGGTTGTCCTATACTGTCACGGAGTTATCAGCCGGACTTTCTTTGTCAAAGAACAGTTATTTTTTCGGTCTGGAAATCCCATAGGCGAGGAAAGAGAGGACAGGAAACACGCCTGATGTTATGTACCTTAGACCGGAAGTACCTTGAAACCTGTTACAATGCTATACAGCAGCTTAGCCTCTAAACGGAGCCTCATATCTTCATCCACACAGAGATGTTCGTTGCCGTATTCATCTTTCATAGGTCTCATGGCGAGGAAACGAATATAGCCCTTATAGTAGTTAAGCACAGCATTCAGGGCTCTCTCGTCACCCTCGGCTGCTGCCAGGATTACCGGCAGCGGAATAGGGTCTCTCAAATTTCGGGCCATTCAAATCCCTCCTTTTCCAAATACTCGCGCAGTTCTTTGAGAATACTTCCGCGACGTCTGCTGATTACCTGTCGAACCACATTAAGCTGTTCGCTGATCTCACGATCTGTCATTCCAAGAAAGTAAGACAACAGGATAATATCCCGTTTCTTATCAGGTAACTGTGCTAAGGACGCTGCCAACAGGTCACCGACTACAATCACTTTTTTCCCAAGAACTTCAAAAACATATTCGTCCTGAAAATACTTGTCATAGGAGGCGGTTTGAGCCTGCTCGTCCGGCGATAGATTGTCCAAAGATTTTTCTCTGTCACGCTGCCTCGTATATTCTTTGAGAATATCGTTAGCCACGTTCTTTAGAACTTTGGTACAAAAACTGCCAAACTGGTTCTGTACTCGCTGCTCGTAGGAGTCTTTCATTTTCTCACCTCCTTTCGCAGCCGCGAAAGCGGGTGATGGGTCTTTTCCTCCCTTTCGCAGGAGTAACTGTGAAAAGAGGGATTTGGCACCCCCTGGGAGGAAAAAATTTTGAAAAGCTCCAGCAAGAGCTGAGAACTGTCCAAGACGCAAAAAAGCCCGACTGAAAAATACAGTCGGGCAGATGGAAATATTAACCGTTACACAGTGATGTGTGTATTCATCTTGATAGCCGGAATATCCCGTTGTATAGGGCGGACTTTTTTTAATAAATGGCTGTCGTTAGGCAGGAAATGATAAAAGAAAAAGGACATGGCGATACCTCCTTGATACCGCCATGTCCTTAAAAATGGGTGCGTTTAATACACCCTCCGTATTTCGATTTTTTCAAAAAAACGGCGGCTTTGATGTGATTGTCAAAACCGCCGCAATAATGCAAGGCTTTTTTGCGTTTTTGTGTTATGGTCAAACCCGCCGCAAGGCTTTCTATATTTTGTTGGGGCGCATGAAAGGTCTGCCGCCAAACAACGGTTTTTTTTATTTACCGTTGGGCGGCAACCTGCTTTGATTATATACAATTTCTTCTGCTGTTATAATGGTGTAGCAACTACTCGACAAACTGGAAGTTGTCTTTTTCAAAATTCAATAAAAGCGTCATTGTCATAATAATAAAGAAACGCCTCAAATAACTGCTCAATACTACAATCTCCCACTTGTTGCCTTGCATTATCAATAACCTGCTGAATATCCTGAATCCCTATGCTTAAAGGCACTCCCATTTCTTTTGCAATTTTTGGAATTTCATCATCTTCTGACTCAACATCATCGGGATCACAAATAATAGCCTTTGTTTCTAACTCCCATGCCAATGTGTCTGGTAAAAATAGGGAGTCAGACCAAAGGAGATTAGGGGCATTTATTAAAGCATCTTTTATAGTTGTTATTTGCATATTCTCCATAACTTATATCTCCTAAATTCAAATTTACCAATGAATCAAATCACCAAATAAAGAAGTTAAGCTTTCTTTCATATTTTGCAATACAATGTGTTCGTCACTGGAAATCGCGATATTAAACGCCCAATGTAAATCTACACTTATGATATATTTTGATGAAACACCACAAAAGCGTACATCATCGCTAAACCATGCTTTTTGTAGCCCATATGGTTTTAATATAGATTCAATCAATTCCATCGGTTTTGTCCATGGAATACTCTGACCCAACTCCCCAGATAAAAAGTCACGAAAGTCTTTCCGGGAAGTTGCACAATGAGCCTGATATAAAAATTGCGAATTCTCAACCTTACGAAATGCCATTTGAAACAAATAGTTTTCAAATGAGCCAGAAAATAAATCTTGACAATAATAAACGGGGGTGTTATTCTCTTCTGTCAGTTTCAATGATAATATGGCTTCTGTCCAATGAAAGGAAAAGGGCAAAAAATCGTTTGGAAGCAAATCAGCACATTCATCATAATAGTCGTCATCTAATATCTCATCAAGGCTTACTTCCGTAGCACCGTCCCATTCCTGTTCCAGCAATCCATTATCACTCTTTCCCATATTTTTTAAGAACAGAAGATAGGAAAGCGGGATACCCCTGTTATACGATTTCAAAATCTCTGATAGTGTTTGGATTTGACTTTGTGAAGCAGGCTCGATTTTTTTTGACCACTCTTTATCCATAGCGTCCATTGTTTTGGAAAGTCGGTCTATCATTGTATCCAAAGAGCCTTTTTCAAATAATATATTTTTTATTATCATATTATTGTCTCTGCAACTTCCGATTTATCTTTTTCTCTACAATTCAATTTTTCCTTTTCGCCGTTTTCGCAAAATCATTACCCATGCCGCAAGGTAGATAACAAGATACAGGGCAGAAAGCCCCACTATCATTCCATAATATCTGCTTTGTCCTAAAACATAGCTTTCCGCAGTTAAATGACTTTCTACTGTAATATAGTATCCGTTTTCTTTTATGGACAATACCCGGCGTTCTACTGGCTCACCCGCAGCCACAATATTTTCCGCAGCTTCCCGGTAGGTAGCTTCGTTTTTCCACTCATAGCTTGTTCCGTCTGTTGCTCGGTAGCAGACCCAATACGCTGATTTTGTGGGGTGTAATCGCTGCTGCCGTCCTGTGGCGGTATTTTTCACTTGAGTAGTAAGTGTTTGATAGGGCATAAAGGTATGTATACCTTTATCTTCATAATCTGACGCTGGGCGAATATCGGAAAGTTCTGACACGCCTACATACAGGCAAGACGCCGCCAACACGAACAGTACTACTCCAGCACTAAATATAAATTTCCTCATTTTTCTGTTTCATCTCCTCGAAAAACCAAAAGTCAGTCGGGTATTGTAATAATATAGTCCTCGTCATATTCGTCGTTCAAATCATCATAGTCCAAACGAATTTGATTTTCCGAAACCCACTCCACACTAAAATGTACCGTTTCCATAAAACCACCTTTGGGGTAACTCCATATTTTTTTATCCCATAACCAACCTTTTTTGAAAACATCTGGTCTACAAACAAAATCATATTTGACAATAATTGTGTTACTTCCCTGTGGAGATGTGAAAACTTCTTCCTCCGTATAACCAAAAGAAGCGCAACTTTGGAAAAAAAGAATGACAGGCAAGAGAATGATTACAGGAAAAATATATTTCAGCGGTTTTTTAATGGTTGATCTCATGGCTTTCCTTTCTCTGTTGTTTTAGTTCGCCGACAAACTGGAAGTTATACAGATTGAATTAAATGGTGTTCAAAAAAAGTTTCAAAGGTATTTGTAGCACCGCCATGTTCTACAATTTTTCCATCTATAACTTTATCAATATCCACCCCTGTAATTTCCAAAATCTTATTTGTGGGTGTTATTCCGAAAAATTCTCCCTTATGAGTGCCTTTCATAATAAATTCTGAAATGACATAATCATCTGCTTCATATTGACGGATAATTTTCATAGTGTAATCAGGATAAGTTTTTTTCAATGCTAATAGGTGATCTTTCATTCCGTCTATTCCTATAAACATTTCTTTTTCTCCAATCCTTTGAACGCAGTCCTCCGATATATATTTAGAGATTTCATCAAGTAAATTATCCGAAACAATAACTTCATAGAAATATTTTAGTGTCAGCTGAATAATCCAGCTTTTTTGAATCACCTCATTTTTCAGCAGGTTCACAGACTGTCATACTGTTCGCACACAGCCGGCTGGCTCCAATAGAAGCCAAAATCTGATGCCTTCCAAAAATTGCGCAAAAATGCCCTTCATTGCCTTGAAGAGATTCATTGCAAAGATGGATAATGAGATGATTGTCATTGTTGTTTCCGGCAGTTTACACCGAATCAGGTCTAAGCCATAACACCGTTTTGCCAGGCTGAACACTCTTTCAACTTCGATACGATCCGTGTTATCCTGATACTCCAGTATCCTGTCAGCCGCTTTTGTTGCCTTGCACGGTCTTCCAAGTTTTGGTCCGGATAACCGGATTCCATGACCCTTACAATATCTGCGGTTTTCACGGTTACGGTATATGGTATCAGCCAAAACACGCTCAGGATAATGTCCGGTACGCTCCTTGTATCGCTCCACCGCTTCCTGAAGATACAGACCTTCATTGTACGCATCAAAGGATGCCCGTTCAAGTCTGGCATAACCCTTTTCGTCAATGCTGATGTCGAGTTTTGTGCCAAACTCAACCGGATTCTTAGCCTTGCCTCTGACGATCGGCCGGATGTACGGCTGTGAGATACTGACAATACGGTTCTCAACAGAATGCGTCTTATTCTCATACATGTACAGCTGCTGTTCATACAGCACACGGATTGTCAGAAACGCCTGTGTCATCCGCTTGTCAAATGGTGCTGCATAGCCCCCGGCCATCCATGCATCAAGGTATTTCAAATCTCTTCTGATGTAATTCAGCTGAGCCTTGATTACCTTGCGGATCTTATTTCTGGTGCGTTTACGCATTTTTGCCAGCCCAAGATAATTGTTACGGGCCTTCACACGATATGTTCTCGGCTTTGCAAACCCGTACCTGAGGCAGAATAAATCTATCATCTGCTCAAGCTTTTCTCTTGCATCATTGAGAAGCTGAAAGTCCTGAGGATATGCGATTTGCTGCGGCGCACAGGTTGCATCCAGCATCAGTGTTCCGGCGTTAGACTGTTCAGTGACTGGCGAATCTGCTGTACCGTCAGTACCAGATTTTCCATTTGCTGATGTATCTGAAGGATCATCCCGGTCATCTTCCTTTTGCAATTCCTGCTCCAGGAATTCCAGATTGATCTCATTCAGAACATCTGCATTGACACGCTTGCGAAAGTAAACCATCATGCTTGCATCAAACGGCTTTTCTTCCTGGTAACCCGGGAGACCGACAAAGTACTGATAATACGGATTCTCGGTTATCTGGTCAACCACCTCGCGGTCTGAATAGTTGTATTTACTTTGGATGATCAATGAACCAAGCGCCATTCTGAAAGGCTTGGAAATATTTCCAACCTTTGTATCATTCTTGAAAAAACGAGAATACTTTTTCTCGTATTTTGACCATGGTATCATATCTGCCAGGCGAATCCAGCGGTTATTCGGGTTCATATGAAGACCTGCCGGCTGAAAGAAATCATCAAAGCAGATTTGTCTGTTTTCAGTGGAATGATACATGAGTTCTACCTCCGATCCATAATCGCGGCTTCCAGATGCAAGAAAATTTAATGAAAAAGCCTTATTTCCTTGCATCTATCATACCACTTTTCAAACGAAAGTACTTGATTTATAATACTTTTTTGATTATTCAGCAGACACTATTTTACAATATCCTTATTTCTCATACGAAAACCTCCTTAAATTCCGATTTATCGATTTCTCTACAATTCAATATTTTCTTTTTGGCGTTTCCGTAACATCATCATCTATCATTCAACCTGTTAGAACAGGGATTCAAAATACTCCATTGTCTCCTCACTCATTTTTCTGGCGAATCCCGCCAGGGAGACCGTGGTCAGCTCTCCCTTGGCATTGAGCCTCAGGGGCTTTTGCTTTGACATCGTCGGGCCAAACAGAAACTCTGGGAGCTTCTCGCCGGGAATGGGTCGCGGTGCGATGGCAGAACCCCGGGTTCCGCTGGCCGCAGTCTGGGCGCAGCAGTTGAAGGGAATTTGGTGGAGCAGGTGGGGGAGCTCCTCCCGTCTGTATTCGATGTGGGTGATCTCCGGGGGAAGGTCGTCCACTGTGTCGTAGATACTTTTTTCCGGGATACAGGTGTAGAAATGGAAGGTGCCGGGGGTAAAGCAGTCCTCCTCGATGGCTGTCCCCTCCGGAATCAGGGCAGCGTGCCGACCGCCGGTCTCCCGCAGGAGATAGTCAAAGGCGCTCTCTACCCGCTCCACCGGCAGGCGGGCCATGACATACAGCACGCCCCCCTTTAAGGAGACAGGGTAGATCACGTCGCCCACCTTCACCTTTTGGATAGAGGGCATTTTCGTGTGGACACTGCCCAGCACGACGCGAATGGGCCCGGTATCCTTTGCCTTTTCTAAACTTCTGACCTGCTCACTCGGCCAGTAGACCATATATCCTGACATATTTGTCTCCTTTTCTCCTCCATCAGCACAGATTTTTCTCATTTTGAATATGTGGGGGGCATTGGAAATTTTCCATACACTCCAAAATGAGTTTCATCTGTTCCTCACTCATATTATGGCAACTAAATCTCAAAATCTAATGCTCTCTCTGTCGCTCTGTTTCCCTACCGTATTCAAAGAGCCAAAAGTGCGTATCCGACCAATATTCTGGTTGAGATAGCTATCTCTCCACTTCAACTTCCGATTTGTCACTTTCTTTGCAGTTCCATTTTTTCCCGCAATTAAAAGTGCATAGGTATTTGCTCTATAATTGAAATTTCTTCTTCAAAAATGTTTCGTTGAGAAGATGATTTGTTTCATATTCCCCATGATAAAAGACAGCCCAGTTGTTAAAAATGCAAGGGAGATTTTTGGCTTTCTCTAAACTATCTACGGCGATCAGATGGAACGGTATCTTGTTTTTGGTGCAGTATTCCTGCACTTGCTCAATGCAGTTTGGAATGTACGGACATTGTAAGCCATAATAGATCGTCAACTCTTCGCTGCTGATTTTCATTTCTTTTACGGTTTCAGAGAAGTAAGGCTTTTCTCCATTGAAAGACAATGCCAGTAATTCATATTCATCTTTTACGGTGTCAACGACTTCAAATCCATATTTGAGTAAAAACTTCTTGTCTGTTAAAAACGGTTTTTTCTTTTTGGAGCTAAGAACGCAAACGCCCGCTTTCCCTTTTTCTTTTGCGTCGTTGATGCAATACTCAATCAACGATTTTGCATACCCTTTTCCCTTGAAAGAACCCGCTACCCAAAGGCAATAAATATACAAATAATTATCCCCATGAACAGGCACCCACGCTGTTTCCAAAGGGGCATACTCAATGAACACTTTTCCTTTTTCATCAAGTTTACGGAAAATATGTCCCTCCGCAATCCGTTCTCGGAGCCAGTTCTTTTTTGTAGCCACCCCGACTTGATGTTTTTTATCAGAAATAGCACAGCACAAATGCTCTTTCTCTATATTGTCAATTGTCAGATTTATAAATTGTTCACTCATATCGTTTCCTCCAGAATACACCTTTCCGACTGTTATTACATCACTTCACGAAGTTGCTTGACAATACACCCTTTGCTTGCATAGTATTGCAGCATTTCTTCGATTTTTCGTTTGTCATAGCTTGTAATGCAATCCGACAGAACATGAACCGTATAGCCTGCTTTCGCCATATTGTAACAGGTTGATTTTACACAGGCTATGGCGTCCGCACCGGAAATATAAAACTCTCTGATCTCGTTCTCGTTTATAAAAGCGGAAAAATCCTCGCTTGTCAGTGCGTTGCCCTTTGTTTTCGTGAAGATATTTTCAGATACGATTTTCATATCCGAAACTAATTCTTCGCCACGAGTGTCCGGCTTAAAGGTTCTTGTTCCGGCTGATAGGTTATTGTGTTTGATATAGACCACATGAATACCGTGAGCAACAGCCCAATCAATAGCGGTATTGATGTTGTCTATAATTTCCTTGTAATTCTTCGTAATATCGTTTTGAATGTCAATCACGACCAGTGCTTTGTTCTGCATAATTTTTCTCTCCATTTTCTTCGTTTTATTGATTTCTTCTCCATTTTATTGTACCATATCATTGTTGACAACAGTATGGCAACGATAGAAAAAATTTTGAAAAGAGGGGCTATTAGATGAAAATAGACAGGCTTGTTAGCATTATTTTGATACTTCTTGATAAAAAACGAATAGGCGCACAGGAATTAGCGGATATGTTTGAAGTATCGCCCCGTACAATCTATCGTGACATAGAAGCTATTATTTTAGCGGGTATTCCTATTCAATCGACTTCGGGAGTGGGCGGCGGCTTTGAAATTATGCAAGACTATAAAATCGAAAAAAATGTTTTTTCAACTACCGACCTTTCCGCTATTTTAATGGGGCTTTCCAGTCTTTCCGATATGGTACGGGGCGACGAACTAATCAATGCACTTACAAAAGTCAGAAGTTTTATACCTGCCGACAGAGCGAAAGACATTGAATTTAGGGCAAATCAGATTCGTGTGGATATGAGTGCATGGATAGGCAACAGGGATATACAACATTATTTGAAAATCATTAAAGCAGCCTTACAAAAAAGCTGTCTGCTTTCGTTTGAATATGTAGCGCAACGCGGAAACAAAACCATACGGACAGTTGAGCCATATCAGCTTGTATTGAAAAATAGTCACTGGTTTTTTCTCGGATATTGCTACCAAAGAAATGATTTTCGCTTATTTAAGCTGTCCCGCATATCAAACCTACAAATGGAAAAGGAAACTTTTATCCCCCGGCATTTTCAAAAAGCAAGTTTAGCCTTTGAGGAGATCTTTGACACTACGCCAATCAGAATTAAACTTCGTATTCACACCTCTATCATGGATAGAGTGCTTGATTATTGTTCTTATGAATATTTTTCGCCCGCCGATAATGAATATTACATTGTAGATTTTCCATTTATAGAAAACGATTATAACTATGACATTCTTCTTAGCTTTGGTGCAAAATGTGAATGTTTAGAGCCTGTATATATTCGTGAAAAGCTGAAATGCAAAATACAGGATTTAGCTGCAATATATGAAAATTAGGACAATCTGATTTATAGTTTGCTTTTGTTATTATTAAGAAGCCAATCAAACGCTTAAAATGTTTGGTTGGTTTCTTTGTTTGCATAATATGCTCTATTACAGTCAACACTATGCTATGTGTAATCATATCCTAAAGAAAAGGTGAACAGTAAAATGTAGTTGGGTGAAATGACTATGAAGCAGAATAAAGAAAAGTTTGATTTTAAGGCTTTCGGACAAGCCATTAAAGCGGCAAGAAAAGCAAAGGGAATATCGCGCAATCAGTTAGCGGACGCACTAAATATTGCGCCGCGCTATATCGCGTCCATTGAGAACAGCGGGCAGCACCCAAGCTTACAGATTTTGTATGAGCTTGTAACCTTGCTTGATGTATCGGTAGACCAGTTCTTTTTCCCGCAACGGGAACAGGAGAAGTCCACCCGCCGCCGTCAGCTCGATACCATGCTTGACGGCATGAGCGAAAAGGATTTGAAAATCGTGTCTGCTACTGCCAAAGGCATAGAAGAAGCCAACAACGACACAACGGGGGAATAAAGTTCCCTCGTTTTTGCCTTTATAGAGATTGATTGAAGCGTCGCAGATTGCGGCGTTTTTCTTTTGCCTTGCTTTGGCAAAAAAGAGCTTTCCGGCATTGTAGGAAGTGAGGAAAAACATTCTTAGCAAGCATAGGAAAAGAGTACCCTTACCAAAAGACAAAGCCTGTTTACGACGCATACCGCAGAGCAAAGAAAAAAGAGCAGTTCCGCGCCGGACAGGAAGATAAGCTGATTTTACATGAAGCGGCGGCAAAGGCACTAAAGGCGGCGGGCATTTCCAAGCTCCCTAATCTCGCAGAGCTTCAAGAGGAATACGGAAAGCTCCAAGCGCAGAAAGAAGCCCTGTCCGCTGATTATGGCAAGCTGAAAAAACAGGTCAAGGAATACGACGTTATCCGGCAGAACATTGACAGCATTTTAAGACAGGAGAAAGAGCCGGGGCGGGCAAAGGAAACAGAACGTACAACCTAATTTTCATAAGCTGTAAAGAGTAGGACAAATACAAATTTTTTCTGCTTTTTGCAGCTTACTCTTGACAGCCGCCATGCACCGGATTATACTGTACTTGTTAAAGTAATACAGTAGAATACAGAAAGGTGGTGGGACTTTGGAAATTGTTGTGAGTAACAAAACAAGTCGCCCTCTGTATGAGCAAATTTCAACACAAATTAAATCGCAAATTATGAATGGCGAACTGAAAACCGGGGAAGCACTTCCCTCTATCCGTTCTCTTGCGAAATCCTTACAGATAAGTGTTTTGACTGTTCAAAAGGCATACGACCTTCTTCAAACAGACGGTTTTATCGAAACGACAGCCGGAAAAGGTTGTTATGTATCAGCACAAAATCAAGACTTCTATCTTGAAGAACAGCAGAAAAAAATAGAAGAACACTTTAACGAAGCGATTGAGATTGCCCGTACAAGCGGAATATCACTTAATAAATTACTCAATTTGTTGACACTATTGTATGAGGAGAATTGACAATGAACAATGCTTTGACTATTTCAGGACTTACCAAAACATATAAAGATTTTGCTTTGGACAATGTTTCCTTTGACGTTCCAACTGGCTCTATTGTCGGGCTGATTGGTGAAAATGGTGCAGGGAAAAGCACAACAATAAATGCAGCTTTGGGACTTATCCAAAAAGAATCTGGTCATGTTTCGGTATTGGGAAAAGATGAATTAGACAATGAAACAAAAGAACAGATTGGCGTAGTATTTGACGGAAGCAACTACCCGGAAATTCTTTCGCCTAAGAAAATCAATCAGATAATGAAAAACATCTATGGCTCATGGGACGAACAAACCTATTTTCGGCTGCTGAAACAATTTTCTTTGCCCCTTGATAAGCAGATTAAACAGTTTTCTAAGGGAATGAAAATGAAGTTAGCTATTTCCGCAGCGTTTTCGCACCATTCTAAGTTGCTGATTTTGGACGAAGCTACCAGTGGGCTTGACCCTGTTATCCGGGACGATATTCTGGATATGCTTTTGGACTTTGTACAAGACGAAGAACACTCCATACTGGTATCCTCCCACATTACCAGCGATTTAGAAAAAATTGCCGATTATATTGTTTTTATCCATGGGGGAAAAGTTGTTTTTTCCAAGCCCAAAGATGAACTGATTGAACAATATGGCGTTATAAAATGCGGAGCAGCACAATTTGACGCATTAGATAAATCGGATATTATCGCATACCGAAAAATGGATTTTGAATGGCAGATTTTAGTTTCTGAACGGGAGAAAATGCAGAAGAAATATCCGAAAGCATTGATTGTGCCAGCTACCATTGATGAAATTATGCTTCTCTATGTAAAGGGGGAAAGATGATGAAGGGCGTTTTATTAAAAGACCTCTATATTGCCAAAAGCAATATTCTTGTAACTATCGTCAGTTTGATTGTGTTGGGTTTTGGTTTGTCCTTTTTACTGGAAACAAGCGCACTTCTGGTTTTAGCGCCAGTAGTTTCTACAACAGCGGTTTTTATCAGTATTACAAGCGACGCAGGCTCAAAATGGAATAAAAATGTGATTACTATGCCCATATCAAGAAATCAGATTATCAGTGAGAAATTTATCTTTTACATCTTGCTTGCGATAGTCGGACTAATTACAGCACTTATTCCATGTATTGTGCTTATGATAGCCGGAACAGTTATAACGATTCATTCTTTGTGCTTATATGCTGCTATTGGTATGAGTGCCACTTTGTTGGCGGGCGGCATTAGCTTACCATGTGCCTATTTGTTTGACCCGGAAAAATCCCAAATTGTTTTTATGATGTCCTTTATGGTATCAACAGGTATTATTGTTGGACTTGTGCTTTTTATAAATCTCTTTATTCCTGTAAAAAACAATATCCTTTTGGCTTTTAATATCGTTTTTATAATTTCTGTTGTTTGGTTTTTTGTCTCATATCGGATTGCAGCAACGGCATATCGAAATCGGGATATAGTTTGATAACTCAATAATAAGCAAAAAAGAACGGGGCGCAGACAGCCAAATAAGCGTCGGGATTTCCTACTGCGGAAGTGGACAAATCCACGCAGCGCCGCCAGCTTGATACTATACTGGATGAAATGGGAAGTAAGGAACTAACGATTATGACTGCCACAGCACGAGGCATACAAGAGGCAGGTCAGGAAGAAGAATAATTCTCCAATTACAATAAAACAGAAGTTATAAGGCACTATGGGAAATTTGCTCTCATAGTGTTTTTTTGTTGCTTTTTAGGTAGCCAAAATGAGGTTTTCGCAGTTACTTACATAGGAGAGAAGAAAAACAGCAAGCACAGCAAACGAGTACCCGTTTGCGATTTCTCCTATTTTCAGGTCCCTTGCCCGAAAATGAAAAATGCTTGTTGGGATAATCCCAAACCCTTATAAAGAACGGAGGCAGATGATGGCGAACAGAAAGCGAAATATACAGATGAAATTCTGGGTGACACCAGAGGAAAAGGAACTGATAGACGAAAAGATGAAGCAGCTCCCCACACAGAGATATGGAGCTTATCTTCGTAAGATGGCGATTGACGGATATATCATTTATACAGACACCACGGATATTAAGGAGATGAATAAAATCCTGTCTGCCATCAGCCGGAACATAAACCAGATCGCAAAGAGACTCAATGCGGGAGGTCCCACCTATGAGGCAGACATTCAGGAAATCAGAGAAAGGCAGGAGGAGATATGGCAGTTACAAAGACACATCCTATCAAAACAACGCTGAATAAGGCAATCTCCTATATCTGCAATCCTGATAAAACGGATGGTATGCTGCTGGTATCTTCCTTTGGCTGTTCAGCGGAAAGTGCCGACATAGAATTTTCCTGGACCCGCCGCCATGCGATTGATAAGGGAACGAACCTGGGCCGCCACCTGATACAGGCTTTTGAGCCTGGCGAGACCACACCGGAACAGGCCCATGAGATCGGGATGAAACTGGCTCAGGAGGTGTTGGGCGGGAAGTATGAGTTTGTCCTTACCACGCACATTGATAAAGGACATATTCATAACCATATCATTTTTAATTCAGTCAGTTTTGTGGATTATCGGAAGTACCATTCCAATAAGCGGAGCTATCATTTCATCCGCCGCACAAGTGACCGCCTCTGCAAAGAACATGGTCTGTCCGTGATCGTGCCAGGACCGGACAAAGGAAAGAGCTATATTGAACACAGTACCACCAAAGCAGGAACCAGCTATAAAGCAAAACTGAAAGCTGCCATTGATCGGCTTATCCCCCAGGTATCCAATTTTGAGGAACTGCTAAAGCGGTTAGAGGCAGAGGGATACAAAATCAAAAGAGGCAAGTATATCTCCTGTCGGGCAGTCGGTCAGGAACGGTTTACCCGTTTCAAGACTTTAGGCGTGGACTACACGGAGGAAGCTGTCACAGATCGGATAAACGGAGCACCCCGCCCATCCAGGCAGCCAAAGGCAGCCGATCAGAAGATCAGCCTGCTCATTGACATTCAAAATAATCTGAAAGCCCAGGAGAGTGCCGGTTTTGCTCACTGGGCGAAAATCAATAACCTAAAGCAGGCAGCCAAGACCCTTAATTTTCTCACGGAGCATGGCATTTCCCAGTATGGACAGTTGCAGGATAAATTTGACGAGGTAATGACTTCACAAGACCGGCTGCTGTCCTCCATGAAAGCAAAGGAACAGCGGATAGCGGAGATCGGTCTGTTAATAAAGCACGCCTCCACCTATCGGGAATATAAGCCTGTCTATGACCGTTACCGAAAGTCTACGGATAAGGAAAAATTCCTGAGAGGCCAGGAAAGCAAGATCATCTTATTTGAGAGTGCAGCCAAAGCCCTTAAACAGATGGGAGTTCAAAAGCTGCCGGATACAGTGGCTCTCAAACAGGAGATGGCAGCCCTTACGGAAGAAAAGAAACAGGAATACAGCCAGTACCAGCAGATCAGGACACAGGCAAGAGAGATGGAGACCATCAAGAAGAATGTGGACAGCCTGCTTTCTGCTCCAGATAAATCTCAAAGAGAAACAACTCACGAAAGAAATTGATTTGAAAATGCCTTTTTTATTTGGTGTGTGTGCGATATAATATGAACCAACATACTTATGCAGGTAGGGTACAATTTGTACCCCATCTGAAAATCGATTAGAACAGGAGGACATAAAAATGAGCGAGAATAACAATTCTATCCAAATGTTTGAAAATAAACAAATTCGTACTTCATGGAATGCTGAACAGGAAGAATGGTATTTTTCTGTTACGGATGTTATTGCTGTTTTGACAGATAGTACAGACCCAAAACAGTATATTAAAAAAATGCGTTCCCGTGACCCTGAGCTTAATGCAAGGTGGGGTACAATTTGTACCCTAACTCCAATGATGGCAAATGACGGAAAAAATTATCGAACCAATGCCGCTACAATGGAGGGGATTTTTCGTATTATCCAATCAGTTACATCTCCTAAAGTAGAGCCATTAAAGGCATGGCTTGCGAAAGTCGGAAGTGAACGAATTGAGGAAACTATCGACCCGGAGAAAGCGATTGACCGAGCGTTTTCTACATATTTGAAAAAGGGATATGATGAAGACTGGATAAATCAGAGGCTCTTGACTATTCGCGTCCGCAAAGAACTTACAGACGAGTGGCAGAAGCGTGGAGTACAGCAGGGAAAAGAGTATGCGATATTGACGGACGAGATCACAAAAGCCTGGGCTGGAATGTCTACCCGACAATACAAATCTTTGAAAGGACTGAAAAAAGAAAATCTCCGTGATAATATGAGTACCACAGAATTAGTTCTGAATATGCTTGCGGAGACTTCCACAAAAGATATTTCTGCGGCCGTCCATCCGGCCGGCTTTGAGGAAAGCCGCATGGTCGCTAAAAGAGGTGGAGAGGTTGCGGGAATTGCAAGAAAGGCACTGGAAGAACAGACAGGGGCTCCGGTTGTTACCAGCATGAAAGCCGCTGATTTCCATAATCTTCTCACATCCATCATAGAAGCAGCTCCAACTTTGATTGAGGAAGAAGATGGAGAGGACACAGAAAACAACGAATAATTAGCACCGTGGAAATGTGCATAACAGACTATTCCACCGATGGGAAACAGCATTCACAGCACATGGAAAAGTCCAGGGACTTTCCCACATCCTGCAAACACCGTTTCCCACAGCTCCATAAGACAGCCGGTTATACACATTCCCACAATGCCTGCTGCTGCGAAATCCATCCCATCCTTTCCTATTCGCATAAAAGAACAAGAGAAAATCAACGCATAAAAAAAGAGGGAGTACAGCCACCGAATGAAAAAACGGTCACTGTACTCCATTTTTGTGTTTGAGAAAGTGTCCAAAATCAACACTTTTCCATGCAGTTTTAAGGCATGGGGAGGAATAGGACAAATCCTATTGCCTATGTTATTTCAGCTTTGCAGAGCCGAAAAAATCCATTGTTTTCAATCCTTTTCCACACCTTTTTTACTTCTATTCGTCCGATAGAGAGGACAGGCAATCAAAGTCACCCTAAAACTCTGTTTGCAGCTATGGATACATTTACGGCAGACCTTGTTATACTGGCGTCTGCCATTCTCACCGAGAAAGAAGCTCCATTCCTGTTTCCATTTTTTACTGCGGCTCACAGTTCCGGTTCCTCCTTTCCCAGTTTTACGGTCTCAGGAGGTTTTCTCTCCGCACATTCTTTTTTCGCCTGGGAGAGCTGCCCCAGGACAGAGGGTTTGTCTGTCTGCACCTCCTTATCTGTTCCGCGCTCCCCATTGTTGATGATACCGTCAATCATGCCGTAATCATCCTCCAGGGAAATCTCCGCATTTTTCAAGTAGTTCTCCCGATCGTCTATCTGCAGGTCGGGGAGAACTCTGATAATATCCGCCACAGCCTCCCTCACCAAAGGACTCTCTTTGAAGTGCTCCACCAGAGAAAGACCGTCCAGATCAATGTGCTTACCCTCCACCAGAGGATAGGACATACCATCATAAATGCTGCCATCCTCTAAGGTGAAGCCGATACCCTTAATCCCATTCATACGCTCGGCAGGGATGGAACGGTATCTGTCAACGGCCTCCTGCAGCGTCAGGTTCTCGTAATACTCGCCCAGAGTGGGAAACTCCATGCACTCCGCCGCATAGAAAGTAATGCTGCCTTTATCTTCCTGAGAGATTTCTGGTTTTTCCTGTGTATTCTCCTGGATCAGAAATTCAGGTACTTCCTTATAGTCGCCTCGGTCACAGAAAAAGGCAGTCTCTTTTCCGTATTCCTGAAAGACCACCACATCCGATATGGAAAGGCTGTGCCCGTGGAAATTGTCAGGTCGGTACAAATTCAGGTCAGTATAGATACTCTCCAATGTATCGCCAGGGGTAAGCGGGGCAGCATAGACCGGCTCATAGTTTTCCCTGTTTACGGATAATCCCGCCTTTTCCAGATAATCCAAACCCTCAAAGCGGTAGTCACGATAATCCTCTCCGGATTTTATCTGATAGACCGTATAGGTATTGATACCGAAATGCTTTTCGTATTTTTCCAGATCATCAATAAGTGGGGAAATTTCCTCACGCAGATCTTTTTCCCGCCCTATATTCAAAAGTCCGGTCTTGATCTGGGAAGTATCCCCCTTGTAAAGATGTTCAAATAAAACATTCTGCTGAATATCCTCGTCCGGGAACATGGCAGCATATTCATTGTCATAGCCCCTAAAAAGCTGGTCTATATCGAAAGAGAGATTTCTTGACATATTGAGTTTCCGGTCAACGTCTCCGATGAAATGGTCGTCAAATTCATCAATACGCTTAATCAGTTCAGCGGCAATCGGAGAAAATACGCTCTGTTCTTCCGCAATCGGAGAAACCAGCTTTTTAAGGTCCCTGTAATGTGCGTTTATCAAAATATCTGCCAAGTCCTCCTGTTTCTCAAAGATTTCAGGGTTGGAGGTATCGTATTCCGGTGAGGCTTGTCGCATAAGGGTATCTATGTCAAAAGCCAGGCTTGTCGCCTCGTCCAGCATGATACTGTCCATTTCCTGCTGTTCCTCATAAGACAGCTCCGGTTCTTCAGGAGAAACCATCACACGATATTCTTCAGGGATGTTCTCACGGTCTCCGTCATAATACTCCTCAAAGCGGTTCTGATTGTCATAGACATAGCCATAATCTGTGAAGTCGCTGATTTCATCCAGGGCTATATCACGCCCATAAGCCTCATAGTCAATGTAGTTCTGCAAATGCTCCGGCACCGCCATAGTACCAAGTTCCTCAATGTAATAGCGGCCCAGATCGTCATAATCCTCTATGCCGGAAAGCACGTTATACTTATCCAGGTTATCCGTCAGGTTGATAAGGTCTTTGATAGACCCTGTGTAGTCGCTGATCTGCATGGCAGCCTGGAAATGCTCATATTCTGCGTCGCCCAGTTCATCCAGTTTGGAAGCCAGGTAATTGAGTTCATCCAGACTTTCGTATTCCCCCAGCTTGTCATAGAGCCCGTCCACATAGCAGTCATAGTCTGTAATGAACCATTCTTCATAGACAGAACCAAATTCATCCTGAGAGCCAATGCCGATACGCTCAAACACTTCCTGGAGCTTTTCCGGTGTGGTGGGGAATTTCACCCATTCTCCGACAAGCTCTCCCTCGTTGTATTTTCCCAGGTTTGTGATAAATGCCTCAAAAGGGCAGTCGTGGTTGTAACTGTATGCCATATAAGCACCTCCTTATCGCTCCGGCTCATGTTTTGCCGGTCTGGTTATTTCCGTGTCACGGGCGGCACATTCTTTCTTTGCCTGTTTCAAAAAATCTTTGACAGAGGGTTTCTGCTCCCTGTCCTGTTTTGGCAGAGGGCGCTCCTGCTCCCATTCATCCCCTGAGAGGACCACATAGCCCCTGTCGGAAAATACGCCCTGCTCCTGTTCTCGGATATGCCTGCCAAAAGTCTCCGGCTCAATGCCGTCTTTCCATTCCTCCGGCATATCCACCATGCCGCTGTCATGGAGATAGTAAAGCCCCAGGGACTTATCATCCGTGACCTGGGGCAGAAAGCAGAAATAATCGGCATTTTGCGGATATTCCCGAAACTGTGCGTATTCCGTAAGGCGCATGGGTGTATCCTGGACCGCCAGGAGTTTTTCCTGCTCATGGCGGGGCAGATCGGCAAGACCCTGGGACAGGGCAGCCAGTTCATCCACATGCTCATACATGGGAAGAACCTTGCGAAGCCCAGGGATATTCGCCACATAATCATCAAAAAAATACTTATCCGGTTCAGAGGAAAGCGGCAGAGCGATTTCCTCAAAGGCTGCGTTTATATCCTCTGCCGTGGGAGGGAAGTAGAGCCACGTTCCGGCATTTTCCCTTTCTCCGCTGTCATAGGCAAAGGCATTTACGATATACGCCTTAAAGATATAATCAGAAGAATTGTCAAGCATTAGCGCCCTCCTTTCGGTTTGGTAAACTCGGTCTTGAAGTTGATGTACTTGCCGCCTGTGTCCTCCATGTGGATGATGGCGTCATAGGTAGTGTCTTTCTTTTCCGAGTACAGCCCTTTGACTTTGGTTTTTCCTTTGGCGAGGAAATCCGCTGCCATTTTCTTTGTCAGCTCTTTCCTGCGGGAAGTCCAGAAACGGTCATTTTTCCAGAGGACGAACCCACAGCTCCGGTTCCCACAGTAAAAATTCTTTTTGCCCTCATAGACCGGCTCCCCACAGCGGGGACAGATACCGACAGGCTCTTTTTGAGGGGAGAACAGCTTTTGCCCGTCCTCGGAGATGTGGGAATAGCGGGCGATCAGTTCCTTTGCCATATCCTCAATCCCATTCATAAAATCCGCCGCTGTCAGTTCACCCTTTGCCACCTGGGATAACTTGCTTTCCCAGTCAGCGGTCAGTTTTGGAGAGGCAAGCATATCCGGCAGAACCGTAACCAGGTTGATACCGTCCTTTGTGGGGATAAGGTTCTTTCCCTTTCGCTCCGCAAAGCCGGAAGATACCAGCTTTTCAATGATGGAGGCCCTGGTCGCCGGTGTGCCAAGCCCTTTGCGCTCTGCGTCCTCCGGCATACGGCCCAGGCCGCCCTCTCTTGCCCCTGCGGGGCAATTCACCTTGTCTTCTGAACCGGCTCTCTCCATAGCCGATAAAAGCGTATCCTCTGTATAAGGTTTTGGCGGGGAGGTGAAATGCTCCGTTACAGAAGCCTCCACCGGCTCAAATACCTGTCCTTTGGAGATCGGAGGCAGAGCCGCCTCCTGTCCGGCTGTTTCTTCCTGGTCTGTTTTCAGGGAAGTGCGGAACAGCCTCTCAATTTCTTTCCATCCCTGAGACAGATCGGTTTTGCCTTTGGCAGTAAAGGTTTCCTCTCCACAGGAGAACACGGAAGAAACCGCCTCATAGGTGTAAGGCTCCGCCAATGCACACAGCAGCTTGCAGCAGACCAGAAGAAAGAGATTTCTCTCTCCGGCAGGGAGCAGGGATACGTTCTGTTTCTCCATTTCCATAGTAGGGATGATGGCGTGGTGGTCTGATACATCCTTATCCGAGATCACCGCTGCCACATCAGGGATAAAATCAACACAGGAAGAAAACGGCTCCTGCTTTGCGGCCAGGTGAGCTACCACGGAAACCGTCTCTGCCATATCGCTTGTCAGGTATCGGCTGTCGGTTCTGGGATAGGTCAGCAGTTTTTTCTCATAGAGGCTCTGTGCATAATCAAGGGTCTGTTTTGCGGTAAAGCCATATAATCGGTTCGCCTCCCTTTGGAGGGTGGTGAGGTCAAAGAGTTTGGGCGGCTTGACGGTCTTTTGCTCTTTGTCAGAAGAAACACAAACCGCCTGCCCGTTTTGACATGCTGCCTGGATGGAAGCTGCCTTGTCCTGCTCTGTAATCCGTTCGCTCACCGCCTCCATGCCCGCAAATCCAAGTCTTACATGGTAATATTTCTCTTTCTGAAAGAGCATGATCTGTCCGTCACGCTCTGCCAGCATAGCCAGGGTCGGTGTCTGGACACGCCCCACATTCAGGGTCTTGTGGTACAAAACCGAGAAAAGACGGGTGGCGTTAATGCCGATCAGCCAGTCCGCTTTCTGGCGGCAGAGTGCCGACTGATAAAGGGGTTCATACCGGCTGCCAGGTTCCAGATGTGCAAATCCCTCACGGATAGCGGTATCCTCCATAGAGGAAATCCAAAGACGGGAGACGGGCTTTCTACATCCGGCCATATCCACAGCCAGACGGAAGATCAGTTCTCCCTCGCGTCCTGCGTCACAGCCGTTGACGATCTCGGTCACGTCCGTTCGCTCCATTAGGGATTTCAAAACAGAAAACTGTTTCTCTTTGCCGGAAGCCACAAGGTATTTCCATTCCTTTGGCAGGATAGGCAGGTCCTCATAGTTCCATTTCTTATAGCGTTCCTCATAGGCTCCCGCCTCTGCCAGGGATACAAGGTGGCCAATACACCAGGTCACGATCAGGGAATTTCCCTCCAGGTATCCGTCTTTTCTTCCATTCACGCCCAGGGCAGCGGCATAAGCCGCCGCTACACTGGGTTTTTCTGCAATAATCAGTTTCATTTGATTTCTTCCTCCTGTTCCGTTTCATCCTCGATCAGTTCCACCTCGGTATCCTCATATTCATCCTCATAGTCCAGCTCGCTCAAATCATCCCCGCCTTTGGTAGAGGATTTCTGCTTTACAAACTTGAAGTAATAGAAAGCCCCTCCGCCTCCAAGCAGAAGAACGGTAAGGAGAATGAGGACAGGGTTCACGCCGCTTTTCTTCTTTGGTTCTTCCTCCGGCTCCTGGGGAACTGCCTCTTTTCCCACACAGCGGGATTTATCTTTGCTGCACACCTCACAGCCTGTATTCACATTTCCTGCCTCGCACTTTTCGGAGCAGGTACAAAGGGCAGGGGCTGTCTCGGTCTTTCCATCCTCGGTGAGCGCCAGTAAATCCGCCTCGTCCACCTGGTTCAGGAAGTGGACGGTATTTTCCCCGTCTGCCGCGCGGTCAATGATGATATAGAAATAGTTGCCGCCTTTGCTTACCACGGTGATAAACTGCTTATCACCGGAAGCCTCCCCGTCTATATCATCCACCAGACTTAAATTGCCCTCCGGTGTGAGAGGCACAGGGTCAGCGGGAGGTGCGGTCTCCTGAGGCTGCTCGGTTTCCGTCTGTTCTGCCGGTTCTGTGCCTCCGGCATAAGCGGGGATGGAAAAAGCCGTCATGCAGAGCATAACGGCCGCCAGGGAAAGCAACATCCTGTAAAATCTCTTATTCTTCATAATCACTGTCCTCCGTTTCCGGTTCTTCCTGAACCTCCGGCAGGGAGATTTCCCCGCTGGCATAGGCTTTCAGGAAAGCAGAGAGCTCGTCACGGTCCAGCTTGACTGCTTTTACCATGCGGACGATCTCCAGGTTTTCTTCCTCTGCGATCTTCTGTTCCAGGTCACGTACCTTTTTCTGAAGCTCGCTGATCTTTGTTTTGGTCTTTTCAATCTCATTCTTGTATTTCTCAATCGCTGCCATATCAAATCATCCTTTCTTTTCTATTACCAGTTCATCAGGCCGTAGCCGTGGATATACTGGCTTGTCAATGGGTAGCTCTTAATCTTGCAGGCGTCGCCGCTGTTGCCCTCCACGGTATAGACGTTGGTCCCGTCCGTTCCGATCACAAGGCCCACATGGTCGGCCCCGCCTCCGTCCCAGTCAAAAAAGATCACATCCCCTGGGGCAACATCCGTATAGTTTCCGGCAGCCCACTGTCCATGCTCCTTGAACCAGGGAACACCCTGGGAGGCACAGGCGGCAAACCTGGGCTCGCTGTATCCTGCCTGGTTGATACACCAGGAAACGAAACAGGCGCACCATTCCACACGGCTGTTAAATCCATACCAGGACCAATAAGGCTGCCCGCCTACATTTCCCACCTGGGCTTTTGCCAGCTCAATGATTGCCTCATTGCCTGGACGGGTTCCGTTTACGAACTCTACACCGCTTAGATCGGTGGATGGGGAGGTATCAAACGAGCCGCCGCCAAAGAGCAGGGGCATATTTCCGCTGGTGTCACGGTAGGCATGGTACATTTCAAGCTGTTCCGTATCCAGGGTGGACTCTGCCACATGGAGAATGCCGTTGTTTTTCAGCGTTACCGTCATAATGTAGTAGGTATAGGGAACTTCCACCTCGTAGGTATCGGTATGGGTGTTCCCGTCCTCGTCGGTCCAGGTATCCGTCCTGGTCTCGGTGCGGTAACGGATTTCCTCTGTTTCTGTTTCGGTCAATTCATACTGGGCGTCAAATATCACCTGTAACTGTGCCTGGGCGCTTGCCGGAGTGTACGAACCGCCAAAGTAAGCGGAGAGATAGGCTGCCAGTTCGTGAGGGTCATGGTAGATACCGTCCAGATGATAACGGTACTCGTCATAGCCAGGATGGAGGCTTTCGTAGTTGTCAAGCTCATACTGCAAATCCTGTTCTTTGGCGGCATAGGTGCCCTCTACCGCTGTCATATCACTTTCCTCTGAAGGATAGGTGGTGGCGGTAATGGCAGACAGCCCGCCCAGGAACATATTTGAGCAGGAGGAAATCCCGCCTGCCAGCACCATGATAAGAAGCCCGACGGCAACAACGATCAGGGTTCCTTTCCAATGCTTTGCCACAAACTCGGCTGTTTTCTCGCCTGCCTGGGCGGTTTTCTTTCCGGCTGCTTTGGCTGCCTGTCCTGTCTTTTTAGCGGTCTTTTCCGCATTCCTCAGCTCTTTGGCGTAATTCTTCCTGATCTGCCTTTTCTGCAGAAAGCGGGATACGGGATTTCCGGCTGCCTGGGGATTATCCGCCAGCGTCTTGTGATAGAGGAAATCCACATTTGCCTTATGTAGTGCCTGCTCCGCCTTTTGTGCCTCACGGTAAGGTTTCATCCTGTGATTGCGGATTGCGGTTCTTGTCATGCGGGAACTGATAGAAAATGTTTTCTCACCTGCACGCTCCACACTATGGCCTGCCTCCACACCGGCATTGTCTTTTTCCACCTCATGGACTTTCCCATGCAGCTTTCCGGCTGCCAGACGTCCGGAGAAAGCGGCAGGACCCATAAGCGGGTTGGATTTTGACAGTTCAGATGGGGGTTTTTCCACTTCCTCAAATCTCAGCTTTGTCTTTCCTTTGCCTGCCGCCTCGTCATAGACCCTCTGGCGGGTAAGCTTTTTCTTTTTGGGGATGTTCTCCCTGGCTGCCTCCGCCTGGTCTGCGGCTTTTTCCGATTTTCGGATATACCGTTCCAGCTCCGGTCTCGCCCGATCTTCCTCGGTGAAATGCAATCGCCCTGAGAAATCCGCTGGTTTCTCCCTCTGGCTGATATGCTCGGTCTCACCTGTTGCCTGGTTCTCATTGACAGCCCCCTCACGGGTCATTTTCTGTGTGACCTTATCCTGGGGCTTATACTGTTTCATGTTCCATCACCTCCCAGATACAATGCTCTTTGCAGCGCCCTGTGGCGATCTGCGCCATAAAATGAAAAATGGGATAGGCCTGGGGAGGGCATACCGCATTTCCAAGTGTTTTCAGACGGAGAGCCCGCCCCTCAACCTGTTCCGTCACACGGGGAATATCCTCCGGCTCCTTTAACCAGAGGATACATCCGTCCATCCTTTCGGGAAGCCCATCAGCCATTCCACCCAGTCGGGGTTGAGTGCTGCCTTGTCCGACAGCTCCCCCTCCTGGAAGATGATCTGTGCCGACAGGTTCCCGTTCTTCTTGTTCGGGTCGTAGGCCGACGGTTTCAGGGTGGAACGGAAGCCGTCCGAGGCAACCGGCGTCAGATAGAACACCGCTGCCGACAGGGGCAGGCTCCAGATCGCTCCGTTTTTGTTCTTCTTTCGGAATATCCCATTGTCCGACAGGTACACATCCAGGCTTTGTGCGTCCTTTCCTGTTCCTTTGTCGGAAGCAAGGGGCGTAGGAAACATCAGCCGCGAGGATAAAAGTTCGCTGACGCTCATGCCATGCGCCGACGCCGCAAGCCGGAAATACGAGTGGGAGAACAGCGTATCCCGCTTTTGCCAGGTCAAAGATCGTTTTGTCGAGCCCCATATTGATGAAGCCAGCAACATTTTCCCCAAGCACGAAACGGGGCCTGAGTTCGGTAATAACCCTGCACATTTCCGGCCACAGGTAGCGTTCATCCTCAAATCCTTTCTGTTTTCCTGCGGTGGAGAAAGGCTGGCAGGGGAAGCCTCCTGAGAGTACGGTAATCTCGGTTTCTCCTGTTTTTTCAAAAAATGCCTCCTTTGTCAAAGTTGTAATATCCCTGAATTTCGGTACATCCGGCCAATGCTTTGAAAGGACGGAGTAGGGATAGTCCGCCCATTCACACTGACAGATGGTTTCAAATCCGGCTGCCTCTGCCGCAAGGTCAAGCCCGCCAATGCCGGAGAACAGGCTTACATGGGTAAGCCTCGTCATACACTGACTTCCTCCGGTTTGGTCGTCATAATGCGGTACAGCTCCGTATCCTGCGGGAACCTGTCCACGAATGGCAGTATCACGTTTCCATAGAAGATCAGCCCCTCACCGGCTCCCGAATGGGTCACATAGGAAAGCTGCTGCGGGGAGATACCCAGTTTCCTTGAAAGGATTTCCCTGTCTCCGGCTGCCTGGTTGAGCATATACACGAAGTCGGAGTTTTCAAAGATGTTCTCCACCTCACGGGAAGAAAGCAGGTCCTTGACGTTCTGTGTGATACCTGTCGGGATACCGCCCCATTTTCTAAATCGTTTCCAAATCTCCACGGAATAGGCGGCAGTCTGTTCTTCTTTCAGGAGCAGATGGAACTCGTCACAGTAGAACCAGGTATTTGCGTGCAGCTCACGGTTTTCCGTCACCCTGCCCCAGACCTGGTCCTGGATAATCAGCATACCGAGTTTCTTTAGCTGCTTGCCAAGCTCCTTGATGTCGAAACATACAAGGCGGTTCTGAATATCCACGTTGGTACGGTGGTTGAAGATGTTGAGGCTGCCGGTCACATAAAGCTCCAGGGCAGCGGCTATCCTTGCGGCCTCCGGTTCCGGCTGCCGCTTGATTTCCTCATATAAATCTTTCAGTATCGGCATTTTTTCAGGGACGGGGTCTGCCAGATATTCCCGATAGATGGTTGTGACCGCCCTGTCGATCACGGTTTTCTCTACCGGCTGCAAACCATCCCTGCCGCCTACGATCAGCTCACACAAAGAAAGGATGAAATCGCTCTTTAAGGCAAGCGGGTTTTCATCCTCGGAATAGTTGAGGTTCAAATCCATAGGGTTCACATAGTCCCTGCTGGTAGGAGAAATCTTCACCACCTGTCCATGCAGACGGTTCACCAGGGGGGCGTATTCGGCCTCAGGGTCACAGATCATTATGGTATCTTTGGGACTTGCCACCAGGAACACGTTGGTGATCTCACGCTTTGCGGAGAAACTTTTACCGCTGCCTGGGGTTCCCAGGATAAGGCCGTTTGGATTTTTAAGCTGCTTGCGGTCCGCCATAATCATGTTGCCGGATAAGGCATTGAGCCCATAGTACAGGGCCTCGCCGCCCTGGAAAAGTTCCTGGGTGGTGAACGGTACAAAGATGGCGGTACTGGAAGTGGTGAGACTTCTCTGTATCCTGATCTGATTATCTCCGAGAGGCAGGGAGGACAAGAAGCCCTGTTCCTGCTGATAGTCCAGACGGACCAGGGAGCAGTTGTATTTCTGTGCTACCCCTGCGGACTGGAACACATTGTTTTCCAGCTTTTGTCTGGTATCGCCAAAGTTCACTACCAGGAATGTCAAAAGGAACATCCTTTCATTTCTGCTCTGCAGGTCTCGGAGCAGGGTCTTAGCCTCGTTGCCATAGGTGGCAAGATCAGAGGGGAGAATGTCCATGTCGTATCCTGCCCTTACCGCTTTTTTCTGTTCCGCAATCTTCATGGCGTCCAGATTGGTGAGCTTTCTCTTGATGGTCTTAATGGCCTCGTTGTGGTCGATACTGCGGATGTGCAGCGTCACCATGAGCCCGTCCTGTGCCTCCATGAAATCCGCCAGCATACGGTCATTGAGCTCCGGCGCCAGGATTTGCAGGAATGAGGCGGCTCCCAGTTTCTTTCCCATGCGGAACATCTTTGTATTTCCAAACTGGAAAGAGGACGGGGCGATATGGTCCTTGACCGACAGCCCTGTTTTCGGCAGCCAGTCCCATTCAAAAGAGAAGCGTTCCCCGTCCGGGTGGAAAATCCCGTGGAGGGTCTGGAGGCGTTCTTTTCCATCCAGCACCTTAGCCGCGGCCCCGATCACCTTAAACAGGTTCAGCACATCCGTCTCAATGCGGGAAAGCCTTGCCTTAGCTGCTTTCAGGGTCTCCGCCTCAATGGTGAGGGTCAGGTATTTTTTCTTTACCAGACCATTGTTGCCGCGGGCGAGCTGGTTTCGGAGCATGGCGGTATATTCCTTTCGGATACTGTCGAAATCGTCTCCCTGATCGCTGATTTCAATGCTCTTTTCAAAATCCTCCCTGCCTACGTACTGACTGATCAGAGAGAGCTGCACGCCCACTGAGGCGTCAAAGTAATTGTAGAAATCGCACAGGTTCTCAAAAGTAGCGGTCTTATCGTCTGCCTGTGCGAGCTGATAGTTAATATCTTCAAAGACCAGGCACTTTGAATAGCGGTTCCCTGAGAGCCTGCATATCCCGTCGGGATAGATTAGCTCAAAAGGGATGGTATCCTGTGCCGAGTGGGGCTTTCCGTCGCCTTTCGCCTGCCGGATAGCCTTATCCACGGCCTTTTTTTCTTTGGCGGTGAGGATTACCTTTTCCGCCGTTTTTTCTGTTTTTGACAATGTTTCTTACCTCCTGTTCCAATTCATGCTGCCGTTTCAGAGCCGAATAGAAGTTGTTGGTCTGATAGGGGCGTTCCTTTGGCCGGATGAATTTTGTTTCGATCATCTGTCTGGCGATCACCTCCAATGGCTGCCCGTTTCGCTCATAGAGGGCGAACAGGAAGAACGGGAGCATAACCACCATCATGCAGAAAGTTGCGGTGCTGTTCCCCAGGGGTTCCCTGAGAAGAAAGAAAAGCGGCACTCCTATAAGCACCGCCGGGGTAAAGCAGACAAGCTGCCTCTTTGTTAAGTTGAGAAAGACCTTTGTTTTCACGTTGGAAAGGTCTTTCGGTACGGTCACATAAGCCATGTTCCACCTCCTTAATGGGTTCCGAAAAGGCTCTTTGCCATGCTGCCGGTCTTAAACAGGGTGAAGCACAGGAGCACCGTATAGCCCATGCAGCCCCAGATGGCAGCCGACAGGTTATCGGATGTGGAGATTTCCTGTATCAGCACCGCATAGATACCGACGCATATCATAATGAGAAATGCCTGGAAGCCTAAGGCAATCAGTGATTTCAGATAGTTCTGTCCCACACCGGACCATTCACGGTTGCTCATGGTAGCAAAGGGAATAGGCCCTATGGAGGTGACGAGATAGATTTCTATCATGCGCCCATAGACCACCAGGAAAATACAGATGGAAAGGATATTCATGGTAAGGCCCACCACCATGCTCTGAAACCACAGGCCTAACAGAGGCCCCAAGTCCATTGCCTCAAGCTGTGCCTCCATATCGGGGATGGCGGTGGCAAGGTCAATATCGGTGGTGGAGCTTATCAGGCCGCCGCTTTGGTTTACCACGCTCTGGGCCACGTCGAAGATCGCCATGACGATATTCCAGGTGTTCGTCACCAAAAGGACAGCGACAAAGGTTTTGAATATCCACTTGAAGAACATCCATGTGTCAATATCATGGAGGTTGTTCTTTTCCACTACAAGCTGTATCAGCTCATAGCACATAACAAAGGTCAGGATAATACCGGCTATGGGGATAATGACTGTTTCGGACAGGTTTCGGATAAGGTTGAAGACACCGCCGTTCCATGCCGACGGTGTCATTCCAACCTCACCCGCTATCTCGCCCACTTTGGTATTTACCGTGTCAAACATCCCCGACAAATTTCCGGTTATCCCGTCAATGAGCAGCTCTTTGAGCCACTCCGCCAGTTTGTCGAGTATGCTCTGCATAGGTTATACCTCCATTATCCAAAGAGACCGGAAAGCAGCGGTACTAAGGTCATGCCGATCAGGGCAACGCCTCCGCCCGCCATAAGCTGTTTCATGCCCTGGCTTTTTGCACCAGGGTTGTCATTTCCATAACCCTCCATCAGGTTAATGCCGCCCCAGATACCCAAACCGGCTCCAAGTGCGATAACTAAAGTCTGCAATACATCTACTGCGCTGTTGAAAAATTCCATATAAGTTCCTCCTTGTTTTCTATTCATTTTCGTTTTCAGGTTCTATCGTCAGTTCGTACATCTCAAAAGGCTCGTCAGGCTTTACAATGGGAGGCCTGCGCCTCATGTACCGTTCAATGTCAAATTCATTTTTCTTGTCGGCGTCGGCAAGGTACTTGTAGTTCTTGTGGCTGGTAATATCGAATTTATCCGATAGAAACGGCCTGGTTCCTCTGATCTGCAAGATACATTTGCCTCCGTCCATCACGGCGATCTCGTCCTGGGTCATCAACTCCTTTCCTAATTTTTGATAATTGAGGCCGTGGGAAATCTGTGTGCCTCGGTTCTCTGAGGTATTGAAACTGTCAATGGTCTCTTTACCCAAAATCTCCGAGAGCTCTTTCAGCGTGGATTTCTCCTTGCCTCCCAAAAACAAGGTCGTATCACAGTTGCCGACGATGGTATCTGCGGCGTCCTTGTAAATGGTCTTTAACTGGGACTGCGACTGCAAAATAATAGAAGCCGATATTTCACGGCTCCTGATGGTAGCAATCAATTTATCGAAATTCGGTATCTGTCCAATGTTTGCGAACTCGTCCAGGATACAGCGTACATGGACGGGCAGCCTGCCTCCGTATTCATCATCCGCCTTATCACAGAGCAGGTTGAAAAGCTGGCTCTGCAGCATGGCGATCACGAAATTAAAGGTGGTATCCGTATCGCTCATAATGAGGAACAAAGCTGTTTTCCGGTCCCCCAGAGTGTCCAGCTCCAAATCATCATACTCCATCAGGTCACGGAGCTCCTTTATATCAAAGGGGGCTAATCTGGCGCCACAGCTAATCAGGATACTTTTCGCTGTCTTGCCGGCAGCCAGCTTGTATTTCTTATACTGCTTGACCGCGAAATGGTCCGGCTCCTTTTCCTCCAGACGGGAAAACATCAGGTCAACAGGGCTCTGGTATTCCTCGTCGTCCTCCCTGGCCTCGCTTGCATTTATCATTTCCAGCAGAGTGATGAAGTTCTTTTCTTCCTCAGGGGCCTCATACCAGATGTAGCCGATCAGGGCACAGTACAGGAGGCGTTCCGCTTTGACCCAGAAATCCTCGGTGGATTTTTCCCCGTCCCCTTTGGTGTTGGCGATAATGGTATTCGTCAGTTTCAAAATATCCTTTTCGCTCCTGATATACACAAAAGGGTTGTAGTGCATGGACTTCTGAAAGTTAATGGTGTTCAGCACTTTAATCCGGTATCCGGCCCTCACCAGCAGGCTGCCGGTCTCCAGAACCAGGGTTCCTTTCGGGTCCGTTACCAAAAATGAAGCAGGGTAATCTTTGGAGGTACACTGCATGAGGTTGACTTTCACAAAGAACCTCGTTTTGCCGGAACCGCTGCCTCCGATCACCAGGATATTTTTATTTCTGGCATACTTCGGGTCTTTGGGGCGGTTCGACATCATCAGCCGTTCCGTCTGCGTCAGCAGGATATTGTTCTCATACACGGGGTCGATATATGGCTTAATATCCTCGGCAGTTCCCCATCTGGCAGAACCGTACTCCATGCCTTTGCGGTACTTCTTTGCATTTTTCCCTTTCACATAGACCGCCAGACGGATACACACCGCACCGATCAGGCCGATCAGCAGGTCAAGAGGATGGAGACTGGGGAACACGTTTTCCAGAGCCTCGGAAAATCCGGCTCCCAGGTTCAATAGCTTTGCGGAGAAATCCGCACCAGGAGAGAGGCGAACTGCCTGGGCTGCCTTGTCAAAGAGCCAGACGAACAGCAGATAAGGCAGGTTCAAGATCAGGAGTTTTTTCACATTTACCTGTTTCATAGCTCCACACCTCTGTCTTTCTGCCTGTTCCGGTCCAGGACCTTTGATTTCTGCTTTGCCAGCTCTTTCATACTGGAAAGCAGCTTGCGGATGGATGGCTTTTTCTCCTGGCTGAGGCGTTTTGCCGTGAACTCCTGAAAGGCCGCTGTCATAACATCCGCGTCCCTGCCCTTAAAGAACACCAGATAGCGGGGAGGGTCGGTGCTGCTGTCTTTCTTCAAAGAAAAATCAAGACCGTATTTCTTTGCGGTGGAAGAAAACGCCTTGATGTTGTCGTTGGTAATCTCCAGGTTGGAGATGGCTGTGTTCTGTTTCATCAGGTTTTTAAGGGTCTGTTTCCCTTTGGGGAGCTGGTGGCTTTTGTTTTTCTGTTCCTCCAGCAGTTTCCTCAATGCCTTTGCCAGGACAGCGGAGGTCATTTTCGTGGTGGAAATGGCAAGGGCTATGGTCTTTTGGGTTACTTCTTCCTGCATGGATTACCTCCTTTCACCGCTGCCGTACATGTCATGGTTGACTAATGCGGAATAGTAATTGCTTATGGTGGAGGGAGCATTGTAGAGAGCTGCCAGCAGGTATTTCTTGATGTTGCGGACATAGGTGGTGTTGTCCTGCATACTGGAAATCACATACTCAATGTGGGAGTAGTCCAGTTTCATAAAGCGGGATTTCACCACATCAGCAGGGAAGTCGTCACCTGCTATGCGGATGGTCTTTCTGGCAGAGCATACCGTATCAACGATCAGCTCCACGATTTCATCCAGACGGTCACGCTCTATCCAATGGGTCTGGCATAGGCTCTCATACTCAATGTTTTCCAGGATGATCTCCCTGTATATTTCTCTGGCAGACCTCGTATCCGTCCTTATCCCATCCGCCGCCTGCGGCTCTCCCTCCAAAGGATTTGATCGGATAGGAATTGATATATCCGTACTTGATAAATCTTTTTTTGATATTTGGTTACTTGATTTCTTAGTATTTAATTGTGCGGGGTTTTCCTGTTCAGGTTCTTCCAAGTTTGGATTACCCAAAACTGGATTTTCCTGTTTTGGTATTTCCTGTTCAGGCAGAGGCGGTTCAGGACGCTCCAGAATGGTGTACTGAATGTCGGTGAGCTGCCCTTTGGCATTGCGGATACGCTCACGCCTTACATAGCCGTGTTCCTCCAGCTCATTCACAGCAGAGCAAATGCTGTCCACACCGTCCTTGCAGATTTTGGCAAGGCCCCTGGTGGTATAATCCCAGTTTTCGGGAAGTGACAACATGAGGGATAACAGGCCCTTTGCTTTCAGGGACAGCTTTGTGTTCCTGAGATGATGGTTCGCCATCACGGTATAGTCACGGGTTTTCTCTATACGGAAAACTGCCATGTGCCGCACCTCCTTTCCTGTTTTTCAAAAAGTGTCGGTTTCTGTGGTTTTTTCCTCCTGTGCCGTGTCGGTTTGGGAGGGAGGATAAAATACCCTGCCATCTGAAAAAGAACAGCGTACAGAAGAAAAAACCGTCCAAATGTCACCCCAATAAGGGCATTTTTACAGCACCCTGTCTTTCCTGTCATAGTGGAGGTGTCCGCCCATCACTTTGGCATGGTTCCTGATCTTGATATGGCCCTTATCCTGGTTGTCCAAAGATTTCTGATAGCCCTGCTCGGTGAGGAACAGCCTCATACGCTCGCCTTTCCATCCCACAGGGGAGTCGCTGGAAAGCACGTCAAAGACGATCATGTGCCTGGTATCAGGGTCGAAACGCTCCAGACCCATAATGTCATGGCCTGCCAGTTTCTCCGCACCGGATTTCTGTCTTGCCTCTGCAAGCTGCTCCCCGATAGTCCTGGGCTTATCCGGCAGATGGTAGTTCTTCTGGACGTCACGCACCACCGCCATACATTCGTCAGCGGAGAGGGAACGGAGTTTGGCTAAGAGGCTTTCCGTCGTCTCTTTGATTTCCGATTTTCTGGTGTAGCGGTTCATCATGGCAAGCTCATGGAGGGTTCCGATCTGGTCGGTGCTCTCAATCTGATAAGCCAGCCTTTTTTCACTTTCGGTTAGGTTCATGGTTTGGCTCCTTTCTAAAATGGGCGTAAAAAAAACGCCATAGGAAGTTGAAAGCCTATGGCGTTGAGGGACTGTATTCTGTTATTTGCTTATATTGTCCAGCCACTCGTCAAAGGACTTCTTTGAAATCCTGATTGCGTTGCCTATACGGACGATTTTGAAGTGCCCCTCCTTTGTAAGATTGTAAGCTGCCGATCTGCCGATATTCAGCATTTTGGCTATATCTTCAACGGTGTAAGTTCTGTTTTCGCAGTTTGACATATTACCTCCTGGTCCTTTAATTTTCGTTATCGTGTCTCCAGGATAGATACCTGGTTATTATCTCAATAATGGGTTCTTGCTAAGAATTTGCTAATTGAACACCTTGAAATCGGGCGAAATCCGTTGAATGAGGTGTAATACCTTAACAGGTCAAACGCCCGAAAAACCCAGTAAAATCAATGGTTTTCTTGAATAGGAAGTTATGTAGTCGGAAACCGCACGAGGTGGTATGCCATACTCCTAAGCGAAACGTCGCAGGTTCGACTCCTGTCTGGGACGCCAGCAAACACCGCTGAAAGCCTTGATTTTTCTAGGTTTTCAGCTTTTTTTGTCTGTGGCTTTCTATCCTTGTTGAAATAAAATATACATTGGTTGAGGTTTCATATTTGGCTTTTTATTAAGACTTAGATTTCAGATGTTCTTGCTAACACTTTTTTATTTTTCTCTAAAAAATGCCGATTTTTTGATTTTTTGCTAACACTTTTTGAAAATGCCCTTCTCTGACTAACCTTGAAGCGTTTGTTTTAATAATTGCTCTTTGACTTCTGGAGAAAGAGATTTCAGTAATTCCAATAATGCCAAATCACTTTCAGAAATACTTTTATCCTGCTTTTCTTCCACATCATCATTAAGGGTGGAATAAAAATCTTTATCCATTTTTTGAGCGTTGAAACGTCTGTCCTCGTCTATGATTTCAGAATATACATCTGTAACCATTTCAGCTTCAGCGTGTCCTGTATCGCCTTGTACTGATTTTACGTCTCCATTTGTTAGCTTTAGTTTATAACCTGTGCTTAAATGGCGTAAGCTGTGAAATACAACTTTTTCAAAGTTATTAACTTCGCATAGAGTATCAAATCTATCTCTGACAATACGGCTTTCAGTAGGGTTTCCATTGTCCAAAGCTACAACAAGGTTGTGATCGTTGTAGGCATTTCCTAAGAAGTCTTTTAATTCCTGCTGTTCCTGTTTATACTTTACCAGTATTTCAGCAACAGTTTTCGGCAACCAGACGGTACGATTACTTGTTTCTGTCTTCGGTGTTTTTAAAACAAGTCTTGTAGTAGCAAGAGGTTTTTGAGTAGGAAAGACTTTGATAATATCTTTTTCTTTCAGCTTTTGCATGGCTTCAAAATTTACTCTTGCTAATTCTTTGTTGATGATAACTTTTGCGTTGTTGGTTGCAATAGCTTCCTCGTCAATAATCACATCTTCCCATGTAAGACCTGTGATTTCTCCAATACGGAGAGAACAGGAAAAAGCTAAATGCATACAGACAATCAATAAATCATCATCTGCGACTTTTACCGCTTCACGGAACGTCTGTATCGTCCAGACCTTGCGTTTGTTTTTGGGTATTTTAGGCAATATTGCCAAAGACGCAGGATTTCTTTTGGTTGTATCGAGATATTCCCAGCGGATAGCCTGATTTAAAGCACAGCGGATAATATCGTGTATCTTTTTGATGTTAGCAGGCTGTACACAGCGTCCAGTAGCTTTACAATTTGCTTTTGGAACTTCTGGTACACTCAGTAAATCATTGTAATACTTTGATAGCTTCTTTGTTGTGATTTCATTGAGCTTCCAGTCGCCAATTATAGGATTGATATAATTGTTAATGGAACTGACTTTATGGCTAAAAGTCGTTGCCGACCATTTAGATGTTCCATAAAGCACGACGAAGATTTCTAAAAAGTCATGAAGTGTAATATCTTTCTCTACAACCTCTAAATCTTCTTTCGCTGATTGAATAAGATGTGCGAATTGTTCTTCTAAAGGAACTAACACACAACCATTCTTTTCTTGATAATACTCAATAAATGCTTTTCGCTGTTTTGCTTCTTTTCGGGTTTCCAAAGTATCCCATTTTTGTTTTCTTTCCCCAGCGTCGTTTAAATACCAATAAATTACAGAAAAACTATTCTTTCTTTGCTTGATAGTAGCCATAATCATTTCTCCTTAATAGTTAAATTTGATTTAACCACTTATCGAAAGAAACTTTTGATACTCGTATAGCTCTACCAACTCTGACATAATTGAACTGTTCAGTTTTTACCAGCAAATAAGCGGACTTTTTACTGATGTTCAATAGTGTAGCAATTTCGTCTACTGTATAAGTCTTTTTTTCTTTTATCGGAGTGTGTGTATCTTCTATATCACTTATCACGAATAAAACTCCTTTCACTGTGATAGTAACAAAATACACTCGTCTAATAAGGTCATTATAACACAACCATTAAAAATGAGAAGATGTATTCTGTTACATCAAATATTTTCATAAGTAGACAGACGGCTTTGGAAAGCTCCATTAGTATCTCAACTATTCCCATTCTTGTGGGCAGAACCGCACCATGCGGACGTATCATTATTCTGTGATAGCAGGTCATGGCAAAACGACCATTCCACAAGTCGCTCTCGGATCACTGCGTGGGTCGCTCACTTTCTTGTCGGAAAGGTCATGGCGTACAGTTCCCGTGGCTCGCTGTATCACAAACGTATCTGTCTGCTTTATTCAGTTTTCAAAGAACATTCGGCAATTCAGCCTATAAAAATCAATAACTCCTTATCTAACTTTTATAGAATGATAAACGAAGCGGTAGGAAAGGGAAGATACCAGCTCCGCTTATATGTATTACACCACTACAATTTCAAAATTCATCAGCATATCAAGTAATGCTGTTTGAACTCGATTTTTCAAATCAGCATCTACTACCATACAGATGTTGCCGTATTCGTCATACAACTTACGCAAGCATAATTTAGAGATGTAACCGTCATAGAAGCTCATTACAGTTTCAATCGCTTCTGGGTCGCCCTCTGTGGCTGATAAAATCACTTCAAAAGGTAAGTGCTTATGCTTCATCATTTGTGTTCCTCCATATATTTTTTCATTGTTTCCAATGTCTTTGTTCTGTGATACTGAACATTAGAGCGTGGAATTTTGATAAATTCGCTGATTTCACTGTCAGACATATCCATGAAGTAGGACAACAATATAATATTGCGTTTCTTCTCTGTAAGAGATTTGAGAGCGTTGCTTAACTGGTCGTCCTCAACCCACACTTCAATGCCTAAAATGTTAAATATCGTGTAATCACTTGCGTATTCATCATTTTTTCCAAAGCGTTCCTGCTCATAATCTGGTATATCGGAAAATGAACATTCTCGTTTTTCTCGTCGTTTCATATCACGATAGCCTTTTTTAATCGCACGCTTGATAACTTTCTTTGAAAGACAATCAAACTGTGCTTCAATGGCTTGTTTGAAAGAAGATGTTTCCATTTGCTCACCTCCTTTCTGTGCAGGATTTGAAATGAACAGAAGTTCATTTCCCCCTTTCCGCACCCTAACTTCCCAGAGAGGTGGCAAACTACCAAGATTTCAAAAGCTTTCTTACAGAAATAATCAGCAACAATTTGAATATCTTCATAGGAAGCAGGCATATTTCCGCTTGCTATTTTCAATACACATGAGGGGATATGGTCTGGCGATTGCTGAAAAAGAAGTCCAGAAAATACAAAAAAGCCCAAGAAGTTATGAAAACCTCATTGAGCTTTTATGAAACGCATAGATGTTGAGGAAGTAGTGAAATTGCCATAAAGTCCCTTAACATGATTAGATACTGTCTGCTGTTCCTATTTTCTTCTGTACTGCCACTCGTATTCCTCCCCGTGAGGAAATTTCCGTTCTATACAAGGTATATTTCCACAAGGTAATGATAGAAAATAAATCCGTCTTAATTCCGTCCTTATTACTGTTTTTTGGCAGGATATAAAAAAAGGCTACTGCACCAGTTTTTTTCTCTGGTATGCAATAACCTCAAAGACTAAAATTCATCAATATTTTGTTCAATAAACTGGCGATAGTGAGCCTGCTTATTCTGTGGTATTTGATTAAGAAAATCCTCTACCCATTGATTTTGCTTTTCGTCGATTTCTTCGTCCTCATAATAGTTAGGATATTCTTTAATGATTTCTAACTCTCTGTCAAACTGTTCTTCTTCATGCAGAGCAAAATCTAAATATCTTGCTATCAATGTTTGTGTATAATTGATAAATCCTAATGATATCGTAATATGCGTAATACGTTCATAATCCGATTGTGTCATTTCTTCTTTTTCTGTGAGTAAATCATAATCGTGTTTTCCACATACTGATAAAAATTCTTCTTTTTCTTTTTCCGATTGCTTCATAGTTGCCACTCCCGTAACTTACTTAAATAATTTCTTACTGGTAACGCAGATAAATTCTTCTGGTGTCGGTGTCCGATTTCCAAAGAGCTGTTGAAATTCTGCCTGCTTCTCTGGGTCTGGATTGTTTCTTGCTTCATCAATGGCAACCTGCATTTGTTCCTTGACTTCTGAAACAGAAATACCATGAATACGGGCAACCTCTTTGAACATTTTTCTGCTGTCCCTTTTACTAAATTTCATCATTTTATTTTACGCCTCTTTTCACATTATGTATGTATTCGTAAAAATCGCTCAAAAATATAACTGATAGAATAGTTACCTTTGTCAGACTATTATAAAGTATTTTTACAAAGGTTACAATGTATAAGAATAGTTTTTTGAAAGGAGTGTGTCAGTTATATGGAACTTGACTATAAAGCAATCGGAAAAAGAATAAAAATTGCAAGAATTAAAAAGAACCTTACTCAAGAAACCGTTGCTGACAAAATAGGCGTTACTCCTCAACACGTCAGCAACATAGAAACTGGTAATACATCAGTCAGTTTAACCACATTAGTTGCCATTGCAAATACGCTATCGGTATCTGTTGATGAAATGCTATGCGATACTGTTTTGATTTCAAAGCCCTTCTTTGAAAAAGAAGCAAAAGAAATCTTTGAAGATTGTAACGAGTATGAAGTCCGTGTACTTGTAGATGTTTTAAAAGCAACCAAAACATCTATGAGAACCGTAAAAATGTTTGAAACAAAATTAAATGAGAATAGATAAAACCGTAGCTTGTAGATCACATGACTGTGAATTACAAGCTACGGTTTTTCTTTACTAAATTTATAGCCTACACCCCAGACAGTGATAATGTATATCGGATTGTCTGGGTCTGGCTCAACTTTCTTTCTTAGCTTTCGTATAAATGATGTAAGATTGCTGGAAGCTGGCATATCATCATATCCCCATACATTTTCGTAGAGTTGTTCCTTTGAAAATACTTGCCCCTTATGAGAATACAGAAAAAATAACAGGTCAAATTCTTTTGCTGTTAAATATATAGATTTTCCATATTCGTTGATGAAACTTCTTGTATAAGGATTAAGTGAAAAATTCTGCTGTTGCTGTTTTATAACAACAGCAGAAGAATTAAGTTCATCTAATAGACATTTCAAAACTTTATTTAAATTTTGTTTATCATCATTTGAAATTGAAATAACTAACATTTCCCCATTATTTATTCACCTCATCAATATTTAAAATCCAAATAATTGAATAAACTTTTTCCATAAAGAGGTTTCTGTTGTTTCTTCATTTGGAACTTTTTCTATATTTTTCTGCTCTATTGCTTTAGTCTTGATAACAAATTGTACATTATCAACATTTTGATTTTTTTCAGAAACAAAAGACTTCATTTCTGTTTCATCACCCTCTATTGAAGAAAGAATTTCATTAATTTGATTTTCGAGTTGTTCGTCCATCTTTTCAGTTTCTGAATTTAATTCATTTGTTCCATTATTTAATTGCTTTGCACCATCACAAAGTTCTGCAATACCATCAAAAAATTGAGATGTTTTAGATGAAAGGGTTTCAGTACCATTCAACAGTTCTTTGCTTCCTGACGCTAAAGAAGAAACTCCATCCAACATTTGATTATAACTAGATACAATCGTAGCAACGCCATCTGTATATTCGCCTATTCCTGAATCAAAATTCTCATAATTCGCAAGTAATTGATTGATTCCAGAAGTCAGTTCTGGAAGTTTTGCCATAAACCCAGTAAGTGTTTGGGCAAGTTCTGCTATTGCAGTATTAAAAGTTTCATATTCATTATTTAATGTGTCTGCACCTGCGTATAAATTATTAACTTGTTCTGAAACACTATTTATATAACTTTCAGTACCATTAATCGATGAAGAATTAACACTTAAAATCTGAATAATGTTTTGTAAACTGCTTATTTGTTGATTTAACTGTGCAATTTGGCTATCATGACCGCCTTCTTGACTTAATTCTGCAATTATTGTCTGCAAAGAAGATATATTATTTGAACACTCTTCGATTGTGGTTTGATTGCTGGTTTTCAATGAATCAATATCTAAACCATTCTGGGACATGATTGCTTTATATTGCGTATAATTTAAATTTGCTCTTAATGTCGATATTCCCTCAAACAAATTGTTTATGCCACTCTTTATATTGCCTGAAGCAGAAGTCAATTCTTCCAGTTTATCATTAGATACTGAAATATCGCTCAAACTGTCTTGTATTGTTTCTAAGGCGGTCTTTATTTGCTTAGAGACATTCGTTAAACTGGCGGATTGATTATTTAAAGTATTTAGTCCCGCCTGCATTGATTGCATTCCAGTCTGAAGTGTTTTAATTCCCGTGTCGAGTGTACTTACACCGCTTTTTAAAGTAACAATTCCAGAATCAAGAGAGTTGCTTCCATTTTTTAATGATTCTGCTCCAGAGTAAAGATTGGAAGCTCCGTCATTCAATTTTTGTGTTGCCTGCATTAATTCTTGAACTTTTGCCGTTAATTCTTCATCATCAATTTCAAGATTAAGATTTAACTTTATTCCATTAATGGATATGGCATCCATTTCGAAATTTTGGACATTTGCATATATAGAAGTATCTAATCCTTTGCCGGGAAGTATTGTATATAAAAGTTGTTTATCAGCACCAACTTCTGCTATAGTTGCTCCGTCAGATTTTATGTTATCGCAAAGATTCGTATCTAATAAAATCGTTGTCTGTAATGCGTAATCATCATAAAACGATGTCTTGCATTTACTATTTTGAGTAATAGATAATTTGATTTCAAGAGAACCGCTTTTACCTGCTATTTCATCAGCACTATATTCTTTTCCATCTAAAAAGTATTGAATAGATATATTCCAAGGAATTTCTACTTGCTCTAAAGTTCCCTGATAATACACCTTATCTGCTGTTGAAGTAAAAGTGATTTTATCATCTGTTTGAGTAATATCATCTGTTGTTGTTAGCATTTTTACGGATGAGTAATCTCCATAATCTGTAATACTTCCACCCTCAAAGATGTTAACTACATTTACGTTTTCTACAGTACCATTTGCCTCTGTCATAATATAAATCACTTCTTCTTTTGAAGAAGAATTTTCAGAAGCTGATACTGGAATAGTAACATTTCCAACTAATATTACAGCTAAGATAATTGAAACTACACGTCTATTTGTTTTCATTTAAAAGTCCTCCTTTAGATTTATGTTTTTTTATAATTGTGCCATCAAAGACATATAATAAAGACGGCAAGACAGAAAATACAATTATCAAGGAACAAAGAGTCCCTTTTCCTAAGAAAAAGCCTATTTGTGAAAGCAGTCCATGAGTGGATATGTTTCCAAGTAGAAATCCAACTATTGTTAAAACGCCACCAGAAGTTATAATTGAAGTAGTGACGGCTGAGATAGTGTTTATTACAGCTTCCTTTTTTTCATATAATTCTCTTTCTTCTTTGTATCTTTCAGAAAGTAATATTGCATAATCAACAGTTGCCCCTAACTGTATGGAACTAATAATCAAATAAGCAATATAGAATATAGTATTATCCATAAAATAAGGGATTGACAAGTTAATCCAAATTGCTGTTTCTATTGCTAATACAAGAATAATAGGCAGTACAATAGATTTAGTAGTTAATAAGAGAACTAAAAATACTGCTCCAATAGCTACTAAATTTACTTTTGACATATCAGAAGTAACGGTATTCATTAAGTCATAAGTAGATACTCCTTCGCCAGCAAGATACCAGCTTCCGCTATAATATTTATCTGCAACATCCCGTATTTCTTTTACAAGATAGAAAGTTTCTTCGCCTTCATAATCAACATCTACTGATAAAACCATTCTTGTATAATTTTCTGAATTTAGTTGGGACAGTGTCTCAGAATCAAGATATGATTCTGGGATCTCTGCACCTACTGTATCGACATAAGACGTGATACTAGTTACTTGTGGCAAAGTATGTAATTCATCAGAAAGTTTTTTTTGTGTAGCTGTACTGTCTTTAGGTACAAGTAACACATATGTATCGTTTTTTCCAAATATAGAGTCTATTTTTTGAACATCAGAACCTAATTTTGTTTCTGTACCAAAAATATGTGCTGAACCATAATAGAAACTATTTGAATTAGAAGCAAGATAAGTTGGCACTATAAGAATTAAGAAGATACATAACATAGGAATACGAATATGACAAACAAATTTCCCTAAATTATTAAACTTAGGCATGAAAGTTCTATGAGCTGTCCTATCAATCCATTTATAGGTATATAGTATGAATACAGGCATAAATATAAATACCGTAATTAAACTAATAGCTATTCCTTTCCCCAATGCTAACCCCAAATCAGGTCCAATTTGAAATCTCATTAAGCAAAGGGCTAAGAAACCAATTACAGTAGTCATACCACTAGATAAAATAGAGGATGTTGACATACATAAAGCGTTTACCATAGCCTTTTTTACATCAGATTCAGTTTTCCTGCATTCTTCAAAACGGTGGATTAAAAACACCGAATAATCTAGTGAAACTGCTAATTGCAATATATTTCCCGCTGCATTAGTAACAAAAGAGATTTCCCCAAAGATGATATTACTTCCTGCATTAATGATAATTGCTAATCCAAGCCCCAAAAGAACAATAAAAGGTTCTACCCAAGAAGTTGTTGTTAAGATAAGAATTAATAAAACTAATCCAACTGCAATAATAGCAATCTTATTTATTTCACTTGTGGTACTTGTAGTAGCAAGTGCTGTTGAAACAGCACTCCCCATCATAGCATTATCATCACCAATCATATTTTGTATATCTTCTACAGCTTGAATACATTTATCATCATCAATCGTAACAGATAATAATGCATTTCCATCTTTGTAATAGGTTTCAACGATACTTTCATCTAACGTTTCTAACGGCACTGTAATATCAGAAACATCATCAAGCCATGTTACATTACTAACTCCATCTATTTGACTGATTTTCTCTTTATAGTCTAATACTTCCGCAATAGTAATATCTTTTAACATTACACGTGCATTTGGAATACCACCATCATATTCTTGCTCCATAACTTCAAGAGCTACAGTAGATAAGCTTGTAGGTGGCAGATAATCGTTCATATCATAGTTCACGCTAATAAATTGATTAGAGATTAAGCAAATGATGACTAATGACATAAAGAGAGTCGCAATAATTTTAGGGTGTTCAACTATTTTATTGTAAAATTTTCTCATAATTTCCTTCCTTTCCCGAAATGTAAAATTTCAACGAATTTGTATATATAATGAGGTTTACTATCTCTTTATCTATATAACCAACCGCTTTATAACTATATGTTTTAAGTAAAGATTTCAACTTTCCTTGTATTTTACAATTTCCTTGTTCATCAATATAACCATAGAAAGGTTCGGTTTGTCGCATTATATCCAGATAGCCATTAATTTGATTGTCTAATATTTCAGCATATAAACTTCCTGATTTTATGCCTACTGGTGTTTTCATTTGTATTTCATAAGATAATTTCAATGTTTTCTGTTCATTCGGCATTTTTTACACACTCCATCTCAAATGTTAATGTGCGTAGAATTTCTGCTAAATTATTCAAGTCAAAATTAGAACTGTTTATACAAAAGTCATAGTTGTGTGGTTTGCCCCAACTTCTTCCCGTATAAAAGTCATAGTAATTTTTCATTTGTTTATCCATTTTCCGTACTAATGATACAGCTTCTTTCTCGTCTAAATTTAGTAACAGTTTTTTTCTTTTTACACGTTGAGTAAATGGTGCTGATATAAATATGCTAATATGTTGTATTCCTGCCTCTGAAAGAACATAGTCAGCACAACGACCAACAAAAATACAATTGTCTTGATGAGCATATTCTAAAATCAGTTGCCTTTGTGTTTGAAATAAAAAATCATTTGTAGATAATCCCCGTAAATTCTTATCATCAGTATCATAAATTTTATGGTATAGCCAAAAGTTGGTTTTCTTTTCATCTAAATCTTTCAGTTCATTGTGATAGATATTACTTTTGGCAATGACTTTTTCCAATAACTCATTATCATATAAAGGTACATGAAGCTTATTAGCAAGATTTAATGCGATTTCATGTCCTCCACTTCCAAATTCTCTACCAATGCAAATTATCATAATAATTTCCTCCTTCTTTTCAGGGTAGTGTTAAAAATAAGCACTTTTACTATTTTCACTACCATGGAAGAAAGTATAAGAAATTTTGAATAAGTTACAACGGTCAATTACTAACCTTTTGTATAAATACGGACAAATCCAATTAATTTGATGGGCAAATAACCTATATTTGTTGATTGTATTTTTTATGGACAGTTGTATAATAAATAAAAAATGAGAAAGGGGACTGCCGTTAAATGACACATGATGAAAATACTCTGATTACGAAGAAAAGGCTCGCTGCATCATTAAAAAAGTTTATGCTGCTAAAAAGGTTGAACAAAATTAGTGTTACAGAAATAGTTAAAGATTGTAATTTAAATAGAAAAACATTTTATTATCATTTTGATGATATTTATGACTTATTAAAATGGATTTTGGAACAAGAAGCAGTGGAAGTTGTAAAAAGTTTTGATTTAATAGTTGATTATAAAGAAGCAATTTTATTTGTTATCGACTATGTGGAAGAAAATTCACATATTTTGGTTTGTGCCTACGATAGTTTAGGAAGAGAAGAAATGAGAAAATTTTTATATCAAGATTTTATCAGTATCTTAAAATCAATTATAAACACCGTAGAAGATGAAACTGGCTATCATGTTGGGAATGAATTCAAGGAATTTTTATGCACACTTTATGCCGAATCATTAGCAGGAATATTAATTGAATGGTTTAAAAACCCACGTAATCAAAATAAGGAACAAATTGTAAATTACCTTTATATTATTTTTAGTTCATCTTTACCAGAAATATTAAAAAATTCATCAAACAGGCGTATAAACAGTTAATTTATACGCCTGCGATTTTATCCTACAATCTTCCAGTTACTATCCTTATGTAGCACAAGTTCAAACTGCGATACCTGCGTTGCCTTTGTCTGATTGTCTATGAATTTCACGGCAACCTTGACTTTCACATTGTCCCTGTCAGCCGTAAACACGGGATTGATTAATTCAGAATAGAGGTAGTCCCTGCCGATAGGTTCAAGCACATTGCCAGCCACATAGTAGGCAAGTTCTTTTTCTGTTGCTGTCGGGTACAGTTTAAAGAATGTTTCTAAAAATGCCGTAGCGTCATTCACTGTATCAGCGTCCACGCTTGCGTCGGCTTCTTGTGCCTTTGGCTCATAGTCGGATTTTTCAATCGCTGGTGCAAGGGTCGGGTTCTGAACGATTACCATATTGCCGTCTTTATCCACATGGACTTTGACGGTATAGGTCGCTTTGACATTGCTTGTCTGTTCTCCCTCTTTTATCTGCTGATCTACTTCGTAGGTAGCGATAAAATCGTCTGTTCCAGACTGTTCTATATCCCAAATCAGCACATTTGTAACGGTGGAACTGGTCGGTATATCCGTTCTTACGGTATCAAGGTTCAAGTCCTGCAATTCCTTTGTCAGATAGTTGCTGATTGCCTGCGTCCTTGCTTCGATAGCTTCTTTGCTGTTATCCCATGTGTAGTAGGACTTACAGAAATTCTTCACGAAATTTTCAATCCCGTTGATGTCATTTAGTCTTAGCTGTATCGTTTCTGTTTCATGTACGGTATGCATATCAATAGCGGTAAAGTTCTTATAAACTCCAAAACTCACACTTGCGATAAGCACTACCCACAATGCAATCACAGATTTCTTATGTGTGCCTACTTTGACAGTACGCACCTTTTTTTCTTTTACTGGTTTTTCTTTCTTTTTAAACATGTTTTCCAATCCTTTCTATTGTTTTCTTCCAGCACAAATCAAGTGCTGTTGCCAATACGAATTATTGAGGTCGGTATATCCGATAGGGTCGCCTGCATGGTACATCTGATTGTTTCCTACATAGATACCGACATGGGTTACATAGCTTCCTGCATTGTAGGTACTGTGGAAAAAGACTAAATCGCCAGCCTTTGCCTGCGACAGTGGGATATGCTGTGTTGCGTCATACTGCATTTGTGCCGTTCTAGGTAAAGAGATACCAGCCTTGCCATAGCACCACTGGGTCAGTCCGCTACAATCAAAAGAAGTGTTCGGGTTACTGCCACCATACACATACTTCCAGCCTTGATACTTCAACGCTTCGTTCATTATCTTTTGTGCCAGCTCGCCCGATACTTGATTGACGATAAGGTACTGGTTCACAAGCTCCACATAAAACATATTTCCATAGCCATAACGCCAGCCACCATTCTTCGCCACAGCGATAGGGTTCGTATAGGTTACTTTCTGACCGCCCGATTTATCCCTTGCGAAGTTTTCTGCAAGGTTAAATGTATGTTTTTTCCCGTTTCCAGCCACATAGCCCACATAGCCACCGCCATAGTTATAGGACTGTATCACAACATTTATATCACTGATACCTTGATTTTTGCAGGAAGAAAGCAGGGACGCAAAATACCTGCACCCCTGCTTGATTGAGCTTTCTGTATCTAAGGAATTAGGCGGTAGTCCCAGACTTTCAGAGCTTTGCATAACATCTACGGCTGTACCGCCACTTTCCACTTGTATGATTGCCAGCAACACATTGACATATTCGGAAATGCCGTTTTCTTTGGCATATTTTTCTACCATAGGCTGATGTTTCAAAACTTCGGCAGATAGGTTCAACCCTGCATAATTAGAGGAATAACCACCGCCCCCGTCGTCGTCCTCGGCACTAATCAGAACCCCAAAGAACAGCACAATCGAAAAGAGGATAGGAAACAGACTGCCAATGATAGCGATATGTCTTAGTTTCATTTCTTCTTTTGTCCTTTCTTGAATAGGGTTCGTTTGTTCTTCTCGGTACTTTGCTGTGTATGCTTCTGAACGGTTGTTTTCGTAACACGGTCAGACTTGTAATTCTGTCTTACCGTTTCTTGATTGACGGTCTTTGCTGATGAACCGCCAGAAGATAGCGGACGTTCCTTGACATCATTTTTCTTGATAGGTTCATCATTCTTAATCGTTGAAGCTGTGGCAGGGCGTTTGACTTCCTGCTGTTTTTCTATGTTCTGTTTGGTAGTCGTAGCTGGTCTTTCATGGGGACGGGTAGCTCCGCTTGTCGCTGATCCGTCCGTTTTCTTACCTGCCTGCCTTGCTTCTTGTGCCTTTTGAAGCTCCATACGCTTATCAGCGATATTCTGTCTATGTAATTGCTGTTTTTCTAATCGTCCAGACTGGCGGTTTTCTTGTTCCTGCACTACGCCACGCTTGAAGTCGGACACACTGGACTTCGCTTTTTCTTTGGCAGAGTGAACCGCATAAGCGGTCTGTGTCGGCATATCCTTGATATTCTCTTTGACAACGGTTGCCTTATCCTTGACCTTATTCTTTGTATCAAGGACAGCACCAACGGCTGAACCAGCCTTACCGCCAAGAGAAGAAGTGCTGTTGCTTCGGGTGGGCTGTTTTGGTGTATTGTTCCTTGATGATGAACCACCAGACGATACCATAGAGCCAGCCATTGCACCAGCTCCAGCACCGACCATACTTCCTTTTCCCACAGCCCTTGCAAGCCTATGTTCCATACGTCTAGCCCGATGTCGCATAAATAGATATGGTCTGCGGAAAATCCTGCGTCCCATGCTTTGACTGTCGCCAGCATTTAAAGAGAACATACTCATTAAATCGCCTAGCTTCATGTAGATACCAGCGAAGCACACTATCTGCAAGAACGCCACCATAAAGAACGGGTAGTCTGTGGATATGTTGTAGAACATACTGGAAATGCTAAAGGCTACCGTTACAATCAGCGTAATTCCTGCCCTTGTCATAATCGTATTGAACACTCTTACGATTGCCTGCTTTGCCATACTTTCATAGCTCGGTATCATGGAAAGCAGAAAGCTGATAGGCAAAAACATTGCATAGATAATAAAAAGTATCTGGCTGAACAACATCATACCCGTAAGCAGAAATACAAATATCGTGATACCCAAGTTGAAGAACACTATACCTAAACGGTTCACGACCTGCGGTATCGTCAGATTGTTGTTGTCGTTGTCCTCAATCTCGGTCTTGACGACATTTTCCCTCGTTTCGCCGTCCTCGTCCTCTGGGCTTGCCGATACCAGAGCTTCCACACGGTCAGAGCCGATTTCCTCTATATCCGAATTACCGAATTGAAGCAGTAGCCACGGCTGTTGTACTTGTATAGAAAATAGGCTGTCCCTTATTAAGTCCACGCTGTCCTTGCCTTTACTGTCGCTGTCGGGAAGCATGATTTTTGTTCCCAAGTCCAGTGAAGCAGTGCTTATATCACTGGAAAAGTCATTGACCTTTTTTATGTAGTCGGGAGCGTAGGCAATAAAGGAAGCGGATAAAATGAACACAACTACAAAGTTGATAACGGCGTGAAGTGCCTTGCTGGTTTCCCTTTTTATCAGTCCCGTATAGGCAACGTAGATACCGACAACTAGGATAATCAGCAGTAGGAAGCCCACATAAAATCCCGAAGTGGAAAATCCATTCTGTGTAACGCCTGCAAGGGTCTGTATGCTTTTGCCGATACTGTCTGCCATATCGTTGATGAAGTCCAGCTTGTAGGCTTCCTGCACCACATAGCCCGTAGCATTAGAAAGATATAGGCTTATCGTCCAGACAAAGTTGGTAATGCAGTAAAGCCCGTATTGTACGCTTTTTCCAATTCCGTCCAACCAATTCCAAGGAAGCCACGACCAGCTATTATCCACATAGAAATCAAGCTGATAATTCGACAGCGGATATTTAGAATAAAGGTTCTCGGTATTGATTGTGTCGTCCACAAGCCCCGTGGCGTGTGCCACCGTTCCCAAGAGCGAAAGCAGGATAAGGGACAGTGCCACGACAAACAGAGCCATTTTGAGAACGTGAAGTATCTTTTTTCTTGTGAACGTACCTTTTATCCTTTCTTTCATCACTCCACCTCATTTCTCTGTATCGGCGGTCTGGTATCAAAGGCGTGCAGTAATTCTTCAAAGACGGGGTGTATCTGTACTACGCCCACACGTCCGTATAAATCTTGTAATAGGCATTGCCCGTTTTCCAAATCTCGCAGTCGCTTCTGGTTGTTCTCGTCCTCTTTGTCAATGGAGAAAAATTCAAGGGTCTGCTTAATCTCGTGAATGTCAGTAGAACGGAAAGCGAATTTCAAGCCGATATTGTTTTTCAGACTTTCCTTTGACACGTCCCCCGAAGATTGCGTTACAAAGTACACGCCTGCCTGCATGGCACGACCAGCACGCACCAGCTTGTTTGATAAGGTTTCGCCTTGTGCTACAATTAAGAACGCCCATGCTTCGTCAAGGTCTACGATTTTAAAGATTGACCTATCGCTGTGAATGAAATCTAAGGCAAAGGTACTAATTACAATCAGCATGGAAACAGACAGTAATTCAATGGTCGTGTATTCCTCAAAGGTGGTGTCCTTATCTGGTAGCACTAGGTCGGCTACTTGAATGATATTAAGCTGGTTGTCTAAGCTGATTGCATTTTCCACTGTACCGTCAGAGAACAGCAGATGTGCAAAATCATAGTCTGTAAAGCTGTCGATATGGTCGGCAATGTTCCTTGATACTGGCGTATCTTCACGTCGTAATTCTTCAATAACGTGTAATAGTCCTCGCTGATCGCTTTGGGTAACGGCACGAACCGCTTTTCTAAGTACGGGGAATTTCTCGCCGTCCCTAGAGGAAATGCCCGTAAGGAATGTCAGTATGTCGATTGCCAGACTTTCAGCGTCTTTCACATTCTTCATAATCACGAATGGGTCAAGAAGTCCTGCGTTTTCTCTGTCGCTGGTAAGGTTTACGATATTGATTTCATGGGCGATTTCTGGCAAAGTTTCTTTCCAGTTGCCACGCTCGGATTTCGGGTCTAAGATTACCACCTGACCGCCAAATAAGACAGAGTAGTAAACAAGTAAGTTATTACAGAATGATTTTCCACCGCCTAACGAACCAACAAAAGCAGAAGCAAGAGCGTTAGTAACCGTACCTTTCACACCTTGACTGGCAAGGGACGGCTGTAAATATACATTGCGTCCCGTGTCCACAGAATACCCGATATAGATACCCGTGTTTTCCCCTAACTGCTGTGTCGCTCCAAATCCAAGCCCTGCCAAGAAATCGGATTTGACATACTGCACATAGTCATTGATGTAACGCTTGCTGGCTGGCAGAAATTCAGAATGAAGCCCTAACATATCGCCAGCAGGACGTACCAGCTTGACGTTCAAATCGTCGTAAAAATCCTTGACTTCATCACAACGGCGTTTCAGCTCGTCAAGGTTGGGAGCAGATACACGGATAACATAAGAGAGCTTATACATACTTTCTTTGGACTGGTCTAAATCCGTTTCCAATTCGTCCACACTGTCCAATGCGTCTACCACATTTGAGCTGGTTTCACTGCCAGACTGGTAGGCGTGATTGTCTAAATCTTTCAGCTCTTTTTTCTTGTTGCGGACAGTAGATAACGCTTTTCTGTTTTCCACGATTTCTACATTCATGGAAGTATCAACGGGAAAGGTAAACTGCTGTTGCTGGAAGTAGAAGATTTCACTGGACGGAAAATCCAGCTCCCCGACAATCGCATTGACGGTAAAGTAGGAAATGTAGCTTTCGCTATCCTCATGCTCCAAGCGTAAATATCGCTGGCTTTCTTCCACAAGGCAACGAGTCGGACGTATCAAGTCATAATGTTTTATCAGTGTTTCTTTTTTTAGTTTCTTCTTCGGTAAGCTGTACTCATAATCTTCATAAGCGATACCGTCCCTGCCGTAGAGATGTTCAATGAGATACCCGAAGTCGTTTGTTTCCAAGCGTCGCACCTTAAAGCGTCGGCTGATTTTGTTTTCCAATAGCTTCTCCATTTTCAGATAACGGTTGATTTCATCATTCGGCATGGAAACAAAGTCATTCATCAATGTGTGGTTCACTTCATGGATAAATTCCTTAAATGTCATAAAGGCAGACTTACGAATATTTTTGATGTTCATTTCCTGCTCTGTAACCATGAGCTTGAAGCCAAGAAAAAAGCGGTAGTCTACTTGATTGTCCCCAATCATGCTTACTAACGCTTCGGTCTGTTCATCTATCTTCTGATAGGCAACTTCTTTCAAACGCCCCGTAACCAGCTTTTTTGACTGCTCTTGTATGCTACGGATTGAGCTTTCCGTGGCAATCTGCAAAGCGTGTATCTTGCCCTCACGGGACTGTGCGATAAGCTGTCGGAAGCTGTCATGCACAATGAATTTCTGTTCAGCAGATAGAAAACTGTAATTGTACGGTATCAGCTCATAGTAGGCGAATACCTCATTGTCCTTGTTCCAGACAAGGTTATTGTCGATATATTTAATCGGGAACATAGCTCACACTCCTAACTGCCGTGATAGTTTCATGTAGTACCTGCTTATCCAGTTTCACGGCTTTTCCTGCATAAGTGGTCTTTGGTCGAAATCCGTAGGTAATGAGGGACTTTAGAAAACTGTACGGCTTCTTGCCGTCAAAGGTCTTTTGCGACATGAACCATGTGAGAGCCACGGGAATACCGAAGTATTTCAAAAATGCTCCCTCAATCATGGATAAGGGCGGTAAGTCCCCAAACAGAATGATGATAAACTCGGTTATCACAAACCATGTAATCTGTGTAAAGGTAACGGGAAAGGGCAGGTTAAAGTCATTGATTGCATACAAGACTTTTTCCACGTTCCAGATACCCGTGTAGCTTTTAATCTTTTTCATGTTTTTGTTTCAACTCCTTTCTTCAAATGGAAAAGGACAGCCGTTTTCAGACTGTCCCTAATCAAAAAAAGCTGTCAGAAGCAACAATACTTGTCGCTGATCTTCCAGCTTCTTACCACGGTATCTCACACATACCGTAACTTGTTTCAATAAAAGTTCCCTCAAAGGATAAATCCCTGCCGTATGCTTCATAGTCAATATAATTCTGCAAACTAGGGGGAATATCGCCAAGTGCCTGCAATTCATCAATAAAGTAATAGGCAACGTCGGTCATATCCTCACAGCCAGCGTATAAAATCATATCGTCTTTATGGTCGTAAAGTTCTTCCAGACTTCCATAATTTGATACAAATTCATCTAAGCTGTCCGTGATGAAATCGGGAAGCTCACATATCATTTCATACATTTCATTCAATTCTTGAATAGAAATATACTCGCCAATCTCAATCGGGAAATTTTCAGTATCATGTACGGCGTATTCTTCGTATCGCTCATTCAGCCCGATACGCTCGGCAACATCTTCTTCATCAATCAGAAAAGAGAACCAGTCGCCAACTAAATAGCCCTCATTGTATTTCCCAAGATTAGCGATATACACACGCATATCCTCTACCATAGCAACACCTCACTTTTACGGCAGTTCATAGATACCGTGGTGGGTTTCCACGAATTTTCCGTTATCGTCAAGATATTGTCCGTAACCCTTGAAATCAAAGTATCGGATAATACTTTCAGACAACGCATTGTAGGCAGGGGTTTGTTCCAAGACCGTTCTTGCAACGTCGGTCATATTTTTGCATAAAGGGTAATGGGTAATCTCGTTTCTCTGTGTGTGCAGTTCGTTAAGACTGGTAAAGTAACATATCAGCTCCCCGTAGTCCTCTTGTAAATCGGCAGGCAGACTTTCAAAGGTATGGTAAAGGTCATTCAGTCTGTCAATGGTTGTATCTTCGCCCACTTCATCAACAAAGGGAAACTCTTTCTCAATAATACGATAGTCCTCGCTGTCCATAGATACTTGCAGACGTTCTTCAAAAACATCTGCGTCAATGGGAAGCGTGAACCATGCGGAACGGACTTCTTCAGAAGTCGTCGGTAGGCTTTCGATAAAGACACGCATTTCATTCATAGGTGTTCACGTCCTTTCTTTAATGCTTCAGCTATGATAGTGTAAGGAACACCAAAGACATAGCCTGCAAAATCTTCTAATTGTTTCAATGGATAGTCGGCAAGGTTCAGTTGTTTCATTTTCTGCCACACCATATGCTTATGATGTGGTAAATCAGAAATGTAGGTACAGCCAAGACTTGCCTGCATATCTGAAAATATATTTTTCAAGCAATCACTCCAATCCTAAATTTAGGTATAGAAAAAGCAGTCAATCGTATAGACTAACTGCTTGTAAATGTAATAAATAAAATATTATTCAACTACTTATTCCAAAAATTTTTAATTTTATATACCCAAATCGCTTTGCGTACTTCTTTCCAAATTTTTTTCTGTTTTGCATATTGAATTTCTTTAGGTTGTTTAAGTTCTTCTAAAATGTCATATTGAGAATTATAAGTGTGTACAAATAATTTTATGTATGTAGGGTCATAGTTCAAGTAATCCAGTAATTCTTGCCAATAAATTGCCATAAACTGCAAATCAATAAGATAATGAGGAAATCTATTTCCTATGCTTATCAACGCATTCTCATCATTATCAATTTCATATTTTTTGCACATCTCTTTTATTTCTGGATAACCATTTCGTATATTTGGCAACCTATTTTTAATATTATTTACAATGCTTAAAAGTTTAAAGTTTAAATTAAGAAAAAAGCACGATTGTAAAGATTCTATAAGTATATCATTGTTTATATCCGATAGACTATATGCCATCATTATGAAATCAGCTTCGTTTTTTTTATAAAACTCATAATACAGCAAACCATCTGCTTTTTGCCTTTTGATGTAATCTTTCTCTGTATCTTTATTTGTCTTTTCAGGGATAGTATTTTTAATGTTGCAATATTTTTCTATACCGTCATAAACATCTTGAATAATTTCATTACATCTTAAATCTTTTTTTAACTTTCTTTTACTGTATTGAACTTGAAAAAAATAAATTACAACGACAGATATAATGCTACATACAATACTGCTAAAATAGCTGTTGTTCAAAACAGATTGCATTCTCTCAAACCAAACACATGAAGTAAGTTCAGAGAACACTCCTATTTTAACAGCAATAATAATCAGTAATACAAGACATATAATTGATATTGTAAACATTATTTGTCGGTACAAAGATTTTCTCAATTTTTTATCCTCCATTAAACATAAAAACTATGTCTTATATTATATCATTCTCAAATCAGCACCACAATAAATATTTAAGCTCCGATAATCTTATTGAACAGCTCTAAGAGCACGTCTTTTACACCGCCTGCATTGAATACCAATCCAACAGCAACTAAGGCAACCACCAAGAAGCCGATAAGTTTTGAAAACTCACGCTTGAACCCTAAGTAAATACCAATCACTACGATTGCCATAAGCACTAAAGACTGTGCGTTGCTTAAAAACCATGTATACAAATTTTGTCCGAAATTCATTTATTTTTCCTCGCTTTCTTTTAATTCAATCATTTGTCGGTCAGCTTCCTTTCCGACACTCATAATACACATCAGAACCACGCAGTAAGTCCTTAATCAATTCCCACATCATAATCAATCACTCCTTTTCTTGTTCTATCAGTTCGTCCACCGAAGCCGTCTGTTGCTTCACTATCTGCTTATGTTTATCCGTCAGCTTTGCTTGCTGTTCAATGGTTTTGAGGTAGTCTGTCTGATTGCCTGCGTCTATCTGTTTCAGCATTTTCAAGGTGGGGGCAACCTGCCTTTGTAGCCAGTTCAGTGTCCTTTGCAATGTGTAAGGCTCTGGCTTTGTCGTCAGCTTCACGGGCGGTCGTCCCTCGCCAATGAACCAAGACCAGCGGGCGTTGGTTTTCCAGTCGCTTTTTCGCTTGTCGGCTTCCTTATCGGCAAAGCGGATATACTGATTGATAATAGAAAATGCCGTCAGCTCTGCGTCGTAGTGGGTCAGCAGTTCTCTCACGGCATAGTAAGCACGTTCATTTTTCAAACGTATCTCAAATCGGTTTTTAATGGGGACTTCCTCAATGGGTATTCCCAATTTTGAGGATTGTTCATAATTCTTTTCATAGACACAGAAGTAGACTTCACTGGTAAATGAACCAATGTAAAGCGTGTGTCCCATGCCGTCCTTGTTGGCTTCGTTGTGCTTTACCAGCTCGCCAGAACCATAATTCTTGAAGCTACGGAATTTAGAAATACATTCCTCATTTTTGCATTTCTCTATCAATTCTGGAATATCCAGTAAGCCCGTTCTGTCATTGATTGCAAGGTCAAGGCGTTTCATCACACCGCCCTCAACCAGTGCGTCCATAAAGAAATCATACCAGCTACGTTCTTGTGCCAGAAGATAGCTTTCAAACTGACGACAGCCTTTGCCTTTCAGTTCCAGCAGGACACCTTTTCCCTTGTCTTGTGAAGTATAAACGAACACGTCCCCGATATAGTAATGTTCGGTGTATTTGTAATGTCCGAAATCTTCGTGAAGCATATAGCTGATATTCAGCTTTAATATGTTCTTGATAACGTGCTGTATATCCAGCGTGGGAAATCGGATACGCACATAATCAAAGAGCAGGAACATAGGAGCGTCGGGATTGAATTTTTCCACCGCTTCAAGTAGCTTGTGCTTCATATCTTCGGTCAGTGCCACCTTGCCAGCTTCGATACGGCTTAAATGTTCACGGCTGATACCAGCCATAATCGCAAGCCTTGTCTGCGATACGCCGTAATCAGAACGTTTGACTTTCAAGGCATTCAGAAAATCAGTATCATTCAGTTGTCATACCCCCCAATCGTGATATTTTTGTGATTTTGTGATATTTTCAAGCGATTATCACAAACGACTGAAAATGGTACAAACCCTTATTCCTAGCGGACTTCCAAAGGTTTCTGAACCAGTTTCCAGCGTAATTGTGCCCCTCTGTTAGATAATGAGGGGCTTATTTATGCTGGCGTGGCTAACGCCACACCAGCAATGGCTAGTCCGTCCCGTCGCCTTTCGCTTCGCACGTCGCCGTCCCGTCCTGCCTTGCGTATGCCAGTAAGCCGATTGTCTGTAAGAAGTCATGCCCATTGGGTACAAGGGGAGTGTAAAATTCACTGATAACGCTTGTTCCTACATCACAATAGCCACGTCCTTTGATACGCTTCTGGAAAAACTGCTTTTTTACATCTGAACCAAAGAGCATACCGTACCCAAGTTCACTGATACGACCAAGCCCGACACGGAAGTTAAAGTTATCCCTTATCCCGTCTGAAAAATATTTTGCGTCTGGTCTTTGACAAGCGACGATAAGAAAATAGCCAGCTTGTCGTCCCAACATCACGATTTTCTTTAGCTGGCTAAGTAGGCTCATGCTTTCCTTTGTTGCCAGCATTTCAAAAAATGCCACGTATTCATCAAAGATTAAAAAGCAGGGCGGTAGTCCCAAATAGGCATAGTTTTCGCCCGTCTTGTACTTCGGGTGCTGTTTCATTTCTTCGCTTCGTGCCACCATGCCGTCATAAAAGGCATTGACGCAATCAATCATTTCTTCTTTGGTGTGATAGACATTTGACATAACCGTTCCCAAGTCGGCAAGGTCAGCGTTCTTTGGGTCTAAGATGTAAAGCTCGGCGTTTGTCTGCAACAGTGCTTCAATGAGTGTCATCAGAAAATAAGTTTTACCGCCACCCGTTCCACCAGCTATCAGAGCGTGTGGGAGTGCGTCATATTCCCAGACAAGATTTTTCATCAGCCTAAGACAGCCGTTTTCTGCCTTGACTTCCTCAATGGAAATACGGTTCGCTATCATATCATACAAAAGCGTGTATTCAATATAACCGTCATGTAAGGTCTTGTCGGTCAGCTCACAGTACAAGCCACTTTCCAGCTTATCCTCTAATCGCAAGAGCTGGTCTTGATACTTTCCTAGTGTGATTTCACAGCGGATATGAAGCAATCCCTTTTTCATTTGATAATAAATCTTTGGAAACCAGACGATGTTTTCCCTTGATCTGCCTTGCAGGTCAGTGAAAAAACCGCTGTCTTGAACGGTATCGGCTTCATACCACTTATTTTCCAGTATCATTCGTGCCAGCTTTTGGCGGTGCATTAACTGTTTGAAACGGTCATAACAGAAGCGGTAATACAGAAAAGCGACCAATGCACAAACACCAGTCGCTATCAGTATGGTTATGAAGTTGTACGGGGAAAGCGTCAGCCCGTTATCTAAGAAGCTGAACTGCTCCCAATCGGTACGCATGAGCTGTTTTAGGTTCAGTAGCAGGATAACCGCCACGAACACAAACAGAAGTGTACCCATTGAAAAGCGGTAAACAAGGCTCTTGTCGCTGGCTCTGATACGCTTTCCCTTATATTTCAGTAAGTTCATAAACACTCCTTTCTTTGCATGGAAAAAGCGGTCTATCTCTAAAGACAAACCGCTAATGATTGTGAAATGTGAAGTTGTATGTAAGCTAGAATATATTATTTGTTAATCTTTGCCCTTATAGGGATATGAGTAATACAATAAACATAAAAATAATTTTAAATATTACAGTCTTTCTTTATACGGTCTATAAATGATAGAATTTCAGCGGATTTAACATAATATCCTAAATTTACCATTACTGGTGTAGTGGGAACAACATTTTGTTGTGTAGGTATTGTTTCAATTATTAACGAACCGTTAGCAGAATACTGTGGCCCTGCAAATAAATAGCCAATGAGGAAAACTCTTGATGAGCCTAAATATGTATTTCCCTTTTTATCACGATAACCGCCCTCGTTTAATATGTATATAGGCGAACCTGATGAGCCTGGGAAACATGCCATATCAACTAATCCAATACCTTTTTCGTTAAAATCAATTCCTGGATGGCAAGCTGTAAATCCTTTTCGGAATATCGGAAAATTATTCACTTGATCCCATAATCCAATTGGATAGCCAACCATAACTAATTCCTCTAAAGCACTTAGCTCTTTGAGCTTTTCTTGAGTCGGAATTAAGTCGGTATCATTTGCAATGTAAAAAACTTCTTTATGATATTTGTTCTTAATTTCTTCAAAAATCGGATTTACATAACAGAAGCATATATCTTTGTCTTCATGAAAAATCCAATCTGTATCATATTGAATTTTGATATTTCCAGACGGATTACCACTATTATCTTTTGTATGAACAAAAAAAGTGACTTTTTCATGCTCGTTGTAATTAACTACATGCTTGTTGGTAATAATAACTGGGATGATATAAGTTCCTATTTTATAGTTGAAATAGGAACCAGTTCCACACCCCGATTCAGTTTCTAATCTGATTGTGTTATACATCATTTGTTCAGAAATACTTTCAGGTTTCATTTTTAACTCCTTTTTTACTTGTTTAATAAGATTTTGAACTTCATAAAACTGCTTATGCAATATCAATAAATTACTGTTTTGATTTATTCATATTATATCAACTTCACATATTCGCTACAATGAAAATCTAGTTTATTACCTTATTTTTTCGGCTGTCCCTGCGGATTGTTGTTTTGTGGATTTCCTGCTGTCAGGTTGCCTTTGTTCTTCAAAATAATATCGTCTGCCTTGATGTACCAGTCCACGTCAGCCCCTCTAAAGTTGGCGTTTGCTACCGTATCGGCTATCGGATTGATAAGCTCCACTTCGGCATTGTACGGATATTCCTTGACCGCTACATCAGCAGGGATTGACACTTGTATCATACGTTCCTGCACACTGCATTTGAGGTCATAAGTTCTGCGTTTGATTTCCTCACTGGTTGTTCCGTCCTCATTTTCCATACGCACCTCATGCCTAAGTGCAGAGAACTTCAACACACCGAATGTCTTTTCTTTATCTAATACAATTCCATTTGCTAATCTCATAATAAATACCCCCTTATTTACTTTCCACTGGCAACATATCATCAGCCAGTAAGATATAGTTTGTAAAGCCACGCCCACGGATATTGTAGCCCTCTGCGGTAATGCGTGGGTTAATCAGCTTGACTTTCTGCTCTGGCTTGAAATGTTTCTCGCCAGCTTTGGCAGGAATGGTTACGATAATATCGTCCGCACGCTGTACGTCGGAATACAAGTTGTAGCTTCTTGATACGGGTGTATAGCGTCCGTTAATACGTTGCTGTTCAACCTTACTTTCTCCTGCAAATTCCAAATTGCCGAATGTCTTTTCCATGTTCGGCACAACATATTTTAATTCCATAGTGTTTTACCTCGTTTCTTTCTTTAAATTTATTTTGATAGGTTCTTATTCTGGCGGTATAGGAAATACCAGCAAGCCCCCAGATAGTAAAGGGTAAAATGTATGCTAACACACCCTTGACTATCCGTGTTCTTGCAGGTCGTAGGCAGACAAGCCAGAATAAGCGGAAGTCTGCCGACACGGTAACGGCGGAGAGCGTGATTTTTCTTTTCTCATACAGTTACCGTCCTATGAATGTTTCATTTTACGGCGTTTGTAGAAGTATGTACCTGCAAGACCGCCAGCAGAAGCAATCAACATCACGATAAATGCCATAAGATTAGTGCTGTCGCCCGTTTTTGGACTGTCCGTTCTGGTTGGTGTATCGGGTGTCGTCGGTGTTTCTGGCTTCTCTGGTTCTTCGGGTACTTCCTTGATTGTTACCGTCTGTCCCTTATCCTCAATGTCCTTATGCTCCGTAACCTTTTTCGGTTCGTCTGGATTGCTTACATCATACAATTCTTCAAAGGTTACAAGCTGTTTTCCGCCAAGCTCGGAAGCGTTGAATGTAAAGGCAATCTGTACTTCCATGTTTTCACTGTCAGCGGTAAAGGTATAGTCATTTTCTACACGTTTGCCAATGATGATAAGCTCTGCATTTTCTTCTTGTAACATCTGCCAGCCCACAAGCTGATACTTTGTGCCGACTTCCAAGCCCTCTAAAGTAACGGTATCAATAATCGTTACGTCTTTGCCTGCTTCGATTTCTTTCTTGCCGTCCTCAAAGGTCGCTGTCGTATGTATCTTGATGATACGCTCGGTAATCAATACGGTTTGCCCGTCGTCCTCAATGTCCTTATGTTCTGCCACCTTGATAGGCTCGTCCTTATCGGAAAGGTCGTACAATTCTTCAAAGGTTACAAGGTTCTTGCCACCTAGAGCAGAAGCATTGAATGTATAGGCAATCTCAACTTTCATTTCTTCATCATCAGCAATAAAGGTACAGTCGTTCTCTACACGCTTTCCGTCAATGATAAGTTCGGCGTTTTCGTCCTTAATCATCTGCCAGCCTTTTAACTGATACTTCGTACCTTTCATAAGTCCGTCTAATTTGACGGTATCAATGATAGTTACTTCTTTGCCTGCAATGATTGACTTTTCACCGTCCTTGCTGGTCGCTGTGGTATGGATTGAGATTTCTTTTTCATATTCGTCGGTCAATGTTCCTAAATCAACGGTTACTTTGTTTCTGGAAATTACAATCTCAAAAGGTGGAATAAGGGTAAAGTCTTTATTAGAAGAACATCTTAATTCTTCAATGATGTAAGTATCGTATAATAACGCACCTTTGCTGTCGTCTGGTTCAGAAGTACCAAACCATACGCCGTCCTCACTGGTCTGTCCCTTGTTGGTGTTATGTTTGTGAGAAGCCCAGTCAGAAGATGTAGAGAACTGTCCGTTATCATCAGTTACGACAATATGGCTTTCGCCCGTCGTCTTGCTTGTGATCCTAAAGGGAACATCAGCAAGACGCTTGTGCGTACCTGCTCCAATCTTCACGCCCTCTAAATCGCCACGTTTAATTTGATTGTAAATGGAATGGGCTTCGTCGGTTAAATCTACGATTTTTCCATTCTCTGTGATTGTGAACTCAATCGCTTTTGCACCGTCTGTCAAGTAGCCCCCTGGTGCTTCGCTTTCTTCGATACGGTATTTCCCATGTGGCAATAAATCAGCAGAAGTAGAAGCCATGCCCTCAATATCCGTATGAATGGTCTTTACGACTTCATTTTTCTTGTATAATTTTCCCTCAACCAATACGGCATTGGTATTTAGGGAAATAATTTCAAAGGCTGTATCTTTCAAGGCAGCACCGCCTTGTGCTTTGGTATCTTTGGTTTCTAAATCACGTTTTTGGATTTTGACACCGCCACGGATAACCTTGTCTGATACATGGAACTGATTGCTTCCAGTTAGTACGGCAAGGTCGCCGTCCTCGGCAATCTGTGTTAGATACATTCCTTTGATTTGTTCCTCACTGCCGTTTGCCTGCATATATGCACCGTCTAATAAATAGCCCTCTGGTGCTTTGACTTCCTCTACGGTTAATGTACCTAATGGAAGTACAGCGTTGCCGTCCTGCATATAGAAGCTGTCGCCAGACACCTTGTAAGCGTCAGCTAAACGGGTAATGTAATGGATTGTACCGTCGCTGTCCTTTTCAGCGATTGTCTTTGTTGTCCATGTGCGTGTTGGTTCGGCAGGAAGATTATCTTTGTTGTAGTAACCAGCGTAATACTTCCATGTGAACTCCGCACCCTCTAAAGTAGCGTCGCCCTGCGGATTGCTTTTCTGTGTTTCCATATCAATCTTGAAAAGCTCAATCAAGGTATCCGTTACTTTTGGTGTATCAGCTACTTTTAAAGTGGCTGTTTTTCCTGCTTCAACTTTTAGGGAATACACGGTAGTATCAACTTTGTAGCCAGTTGGTGCGGATAATTCCTTGATATAGACTGTGCCTGCCTTGACTTCTACGGTTTCGGTATTGCCGTTACTATTTGTCGTAAGAGTGGCAAGCTGGTTGGTGCAGTCCTTATCAGAAAAGACACCATACGTCGCACCAGCAATACTGTAATTTCCGTTACCGTCTGTAATGCTGGTGTTGGTGGAACTCTTTTGTAGTGTAGCGTTACCTACATTAAGGTTCGCCCAGAATTGTCCTAATTCCTGTCCCTCGCCAGAATAGATATAACCGCCACATTCATAGCGTCCTTTATTTGCTTTGACAAAGGCTTTTGCTCCTGCGAATACTTCGTCCTGCGTTGCCTTTGGAATTTCATCATAGGAAGCTCGCACGTTATCGCACTGCCAGCCAAGATGTACGCTCAATCTTTGCCAGACAACCAACTGTCTTAATAGGTATGCGTGATTACTGCTTAAACCACTGTGACTGGCTGTGTATTGTTTGACATATTCAATAGATAAGGCAACGTCGGCTATCTGGTCGGCACTCATGCGTGTGCTTGCGTCAGCCCTTGTCTTATATCCGTTTCTAAAGTCGGTGTTAATGTCAATACAGTATGCGTCCTCGCCGTCAACGGTCAAATGTCCCTCATTAAAGGTTGAACCAATAGAACCGTCATTCATTACCTTTTCAACGATACCGACACGCTCATTCGATTGTGTCCAGTATTGTTTACTTTCTGCATGAACAGCAGTAGTCGGCAAGGCGGTAACGATAGTCGCAAAGGCTAAGAAGCCCGTACATAATCGTTTGAATATCTTTTTCATAATTCTTTATGCTCCTTTCATTTTGGGTAATAAAATAGGACGCTCATAATTGAACGTCCTAGCTATACGAGTATCTTGATTTCTTGTGATAAATGATGTACATTGAAATTACTTAAAAGTGCAAGTAATCAATGGCGGTTGCTAACATGGTGCTAACACTCTTTAGTATATGCCAGTATATTTGAGAGTATTTTTTACAAAACACAACAACCACTTATTGATGAATTTGCTCTATTAGACGCTCCTTGAAGATGTTTCGGACTACCAACTACCAAATGCCATTAGGAACTCCTAAGGTTTAGGTGCAGGTTCGATTCCTGCAGGGGACGCCAATTATAATTTATAAAAATATATTATTGAAATCAGGTGGATTATAGACCTTTTAAATCCACCTTTTTTATATGAATATTTAACTTTTTATAATCTAACAGAACACATACTTACTATTTCTTTCAAAGATACCTATACAAAAATAGGATTTTCATAAGCACTTTTGACATAACATATTACTCTAGTTCAAAAGCATCAGTATAGAAACTATAATAAACATCATGCTTTGAAATGAGTTCATCATGACTCCCCCATTCAATAATTTTCCCAAAATTCAAAACAATAATAGTTTCAGAATTACAAACCGTTGATGATCAATGAGCAATTACATAGGTTGTTCTACCTCTCATTAAATTATCCATTCCTTGCTGAACAAGCACTTCTGTCCTAATATCAATCGAAGAAGTTGCTTCATCTAAGATCATAACTGGTAAATTTGCAACAGCCGCACAAGCGATAGAAAGCAATTGCCTTTGTCTTCGAGATAAACTTGCCCCATTTTGCATCTCATAGATAGGTTCCCTTCCATTTTTTAAAGAACCTTCTCATCTGAAACTTCAATGATTCGTTCACATGATGCTCTTGCCATATTGATCATTACCAATACTTGTAATAACATCATCAGACAATTCAAAATATTCATTGTATAGGCAATCATACTTGATAAGTCCCCTGTGGTCAGCGTTGATGCATTTATAAGAATAATAATTTTTGCTCCAAACTAGCAAAGAAACAACAAACAGCCATAAACTGCATTATAGGCATATAAATGATTTAACTACCCGAATTCCTGCCAAATTTTCCTGTACTACACTATTCAATTCATCATAGATATGAAATACCTTTTCAAAATATGGATGTGAACGACTAACAATAAAATAAAGACCTGCCTCTAAAACTGGAACTGCAATTAAAAATATTAATGATAAATCCCTATTTATCATTAATGAAACAGCTAGTGAAAATGCCAGCATGATGGTGCTCGCACTGCCACACGAATAGTCATCATATGTGCATTTTGAACGTTAGTTACATCAGTCGCTAATCTTGTTACCAAACTTGAAGTAGAAAACTTATCAATATTTGCAAAAGAATATTCATGAATTTTATAATACATATTCTGTCTTAGATTTTGAGCAAATCCAGCTGAAGCTATCGCACAAAAACTTCCTGATAACATGCCACAAATAACTCCTAAAGTAACACAAAAGATTAAGACTACACCCCATTTGCCAAAAATACTATATTTACAAGTCAGGAAGAATATTTCATGAATACTCAACAATTAGAATGTTTTGTGCGAATAGCAGATAAATTGAATTTTACAAAGGTTGCTGAAGAATTATATATTACTGCTCCAGCAGTTGTCCATCATATTATAAATTTAGAAGAATTAAATACGTCATTATTTATCAGAACTTCCAAAATGGTAAAATCAACTGAGCCAGGCTCATTATTCTATAGTGAAGCAAAAGATATTCTCCAAAAAATATATATGGTTGAGAAAAAAGTTAAAAAACTAGCCAGTCAAAAACTTTCGATATTACGAATTGGCTGTTCTAGTCAAGTAGAACTTGAGATATTAGAAATACCATTAATAAAATTAAAAGAAGAATTTCCAACTGTTTATCCCCAGATTATTATTCAGGATTATTTTATTCTAAAATCTCTATTTGATAATAAACAATTAGACATTTTAATCAGTACAAAAGAGATGATTGCTGAGGCTCACGATTATATATTTAAAAAAATAAAAAACATTTCCAGTTATGCAATCATAGCTGAAAATTCCCCGTTTGCTAAAGAAAAAGAAATATGTTTTATAGATTTATATGATACACCACTTATTACTTTGCATCCCCGCTTTATCCCATTTTAATACTGAGATAAATTACAAGAATTTATTGCTCTCCATGAAAAAATCATTTTCATCTTTTATGTAAAAATGACCAGGCTGCTATTCTTTTCGCTAAATGTAATTACGGTGTAGCTATTTTACCAGAAATATATATTCCAACACATATTAAAAGAATTGTCGCTTTACCATTTATGGATGATCAAATGACAATAGAATATGGAATAACTTATCACAAAAATCTAAAAGAAAAATATATTAAGGAATTTACAAACTATTTTATAACTAATAAATAATAAAAGAAGATTTAATTTCATTGATATAATCAATTATTTTAAATCTTCCCTTTAATTAAAAATATTTTATAACTTATCTTGATTATTTGTCATTTAATTACATGATAAGCTTAACATCATTATACAATAGATGCCCTATATATTTGAAGAATCACATTCTCCAAACAAGTATCGAACTCAACACTAGTCTGATTTATTGATAAATCAGATAATAATGCTCTAGAAAAACTCGCAATAAGCCCGTGATTTTCCCTTAATAACCCATTTGCCTGCTCTCTATCATAACCGCCAGATAGAGCAACAACCCTAACTACATGGGAATCTTTCATAAGTTCCGCGTAAAAATCAGGTATGGTTGGAATGGACAGTTTAAATATAAATTTAACATCATTGTCTAATAAAGTTAGATGCTCATTAATTTCTTTCAATAACAATTCTTCAGCCTCTTTTTTTGAGGTACTTAAAATAGATACCTCTGGCTCTAAAATAGGTACAAGCCCAGTTTTAGCAATTTGTAATCCTAATTCAAACTGCTGATCAACAATTTTCTTGATACCTGCTGGATCGGCTTCCAAAATTACACTACGCATTTTTGTACCAAAGATATATTTATCTCTTGCCTTGTTTAATATTGCTTCCAGTTCAGGAATTGGCTTCATTAACTGAACACCATCTTTTTCTACTTCTAATCCTTTGTCAATTTTCAAAAATGGCACGATTTCCTTCTTTAACCATAAATATTCAGCAGTATCTACACCCTCAATTTGAGAATCCATTGTCTTTTCAAACAAAATAGCACCTAATATATGCTTAGAGGTAAAAGCCTTACTAGTAATAATACGACTGCGCATTTGATGAATTAAATCAAACATTTCTTTATCATTACTATACGCTGATTCATCAATACCATATGATTTTAATGCCTTTGGTGTACTTCCACCACTTTGATCTAACGCTGCGATAAAACCTTTTCCATATTGCATACGCTCTAATTGTTTTGTGTTCATTTAAGAGCACCTCCTTTTCCTGCCCTTATTATACCCCTTGTCCATCAAGTATTCGAATAATACGTTCTATTTTGTTAGATAAGAATAACTATTTTTACAAATAAGAAGCGCTTTTAAAAATATGATAGATTATTTTAAAATATGCTATAATTAAATAAGATAATCTTTATACATAAGGAGATAATTAATATGTCTATCACAGTAAACATTTATTACACTGGAATAAACGGAAATGCTAGAAAATTTGCAGAAGAAATGGTGACCAGCGGTATTGTTGATGCTATTAAAGCAGAAAAAGGAAATGAAAGATATGAGTATTTCTTTTCCATGAATGATCCAGAAACCATACTTTTAATTGATAGTTGGAAAGATCAAAAATCAATTGATGCTCATCATGCTACTATAATGATGGAGCAAATTACAGAATTAAGAAATAAATATGATCTTCATATGAAGGTAGAACGCTATACTTCTAATGAAGAAAACATAACTTCTGCTGACAAAAAATTTATTCGATTGTAATCTAAATTAATAAAACCCATTATAAAGTCAATATTATAATGGGTTTTATACTATTCATATCAAAACATATTTCTGGTAATTGAAATATTTATTCCTTATTTACCATTTTAGTTATAATTTATCCTGTCACAATTATCGTTCTTTATTACCAAGTAAATATAGCTTTTAATTATAAATATATAATTCTAATAAAAAAACATTGCCTATTTAACATTACCGCTGTTAATTCCTTCTTCATAAGGATCCAAAGGTAACCATTCTAATACATCTTGAATATATTTATTCCAAAAATCCCAATTATGACTTCCTACATCCTCTTTATAAACTAAATCAAAACCAGCATTTTCTAAATAGCCTTTAAATTTTCGATTTACTCCAATTAGTTCATCATCACATCCACAAGCCATATATATCTTAGGAAAAACAATAGTATTGTCTTCTTTTTTTGCCTGAATTAAATTTTCCAAACAAACTTTTGGATTCTTATCACTCAGATATGCTTCATCAATATCACCAAAACAACTATCTTCACCCATTACACATCTTGATTCATCGTGAACTGGTAATTCGAAAATATTTAGAGCACTTGATAAAGCTGCAATATATCCAAAATTTTGATAATATTTCAACCCATTTCTTAGAGCACCAAATCCACCCATTGAAAGTCCGGCAATAAAAGTATCATCCCGATGATTAGATAAATGAAACATCCTTCTAGTAACTTCAATAAGTTCAGTTCCAATAAATATACCGAAGTCATTGTTCTTTACTTCTTGATCCACATAAAAAGAATTATCACCAGATGGCATGACTACAACTAAGTTCTTTGCTTCTGCCCATTCTTGTATTCTTGTTCGTGTTACCCAGTCAGTATAATTTCCTAATAAACCATGTAATAAATATAAAGTTTTATATTCTTTAACTGGTTGACAATTTCCTTTAAAAAGAAATTTATCAACCGGTAATATTACATTCATTGAAACTGTTCTTTTTAAACTTTGAGAAATAAAATTTACTTGTACTAATGCCATAATAAAACACCCCTTTACTCTTTTTAAATCTCATCAATTGACATATCTGTTTTATAATTATTTAAAACGTAATCATAAATATAAGCAATTTCACTAATTGGTATTGTTATATTATACTGATTAGCAATCGCTTTAAAGCTAATTCTAACTCCATTGATAAATTCTTGATTATTTTTTCAAAATCAACAATATTAATATGTGAAACTATCTCTTCTTTTTTTATTAGACGTTCAATCAAACAACAAAGATGAATATTCAAACCAATAATAGTTTTTGCTAAAAAAGTAAAAACTTCCAATTATATAAAATGGATCTTTTCATAATTTTCAGATATTATATAGAATAAAAAAGCACTAGACTAATAGCCTAGTGCCTCATCATCTAACTCAGTTTTATTTACAAGATATTTGCTAGAAAGAGACTTATAATTAACCACTACCATAAGTGGATTCATTTCATCAGTTTCTACAAAATCTTTATCATATTTATAGAAATACAATCTTAACATCATCATCGCTAAGATGTGATATTGTTTTTCTTCATTAGTTAGTTCCTCATAATTTTCAAAGTAAATATCTTCAATAGGTACTAAGTACTCAAATTTGTACAATTTACTTTGTTCTAGATAATTATCAATGATTTCATCATCGTTATCTACGTAATTAAAAAGATGTCCAAAGAACTCTGGACCATACTTAACTCTTTCTAATATCTCATTATTCATTAATTGATCATCAAAAGCATAACCTTTAAATGAATAATCATATGAGAATCTATTTTTTAGATAGGGTTTATATTTGCCTTCATCAGGAATATCAACCTTGTTACCATTAACATACATTTCTATTTCTTTATCAAATTTAAATGTTAATCCATATTCCTTTAAATAGTTCGAAAAACTATTTTCTTCTGTTAGTAATTCTAACAGGCTTAATCCATCATTATCAGTATCTTTTAATCTTCTAGATATACTGTAGAATGATACTTTATCAATATGTCCTTTAAAATGATTCTTCACAATATTGAAGTAACATTCATATAAATCGTCAATATATAGTATTTGATGATCTTGTTGAAACATATAGTAACCTGAATCTATAGTATCTAAAATAACCTGTTCATTAAGATCTAATTCATTACATAATGAATCTAAGATACTTTGATATGATGTAGTATTTAATTGCATTATTTCACCTCCTACTTATTTAATTAAGTTTTTTTCATAAAACATAAATACTTTTTCCGTAATTCTTTTGGTTAAAATACTTAATATTAGTGAAATTAAGTAAATGATCATAGTACTAAACAACACTAACAAAAAATTTTTTAAGAAAGAATTATTATTGCTTAAAGGTTTAAGCACTGAATTATAGAAAGATGCAAAATAATAATTGGAATGAATAAGATAAACATACAATGTATATCTAGATATTTTATTAATTAATTCACAATATCTTTCTGATTTCATATTTAAAAATAATTGAAAAATACAAATAGAATTTAAAACAACCAAAGGATTATTGTATGAATATAAATTCCATATATACTTTTGAGCGCCAAATTTAATAAATAAGCATATTAAAAGAACTTCCAATATACATGATATCGTCATTATTAAATTACCTTTTTTTATTTGATAAGATTTTAAAAAATCTCCTACTATGTATAAATAAACAGCAAACAATAATGAATAACCATTATTTACATAAATTACATCAAGATTTAAAAGTGGAGACGCAATACAAAACAAGAATGTTAAAGTCATTACTAAAAATTTTTTATAAAGCAAATCTTGTTTAGATAATCCATTATTAAGTATTGGTGACAAGATCATCAAAATTAAGTAAACCAATAAAAACCAATATTGTGTTATCGGCATAATAAAACCTTTCAAATCTTCTATATTAAATGATTTTTGATATACGATAATAAATATAAGGCTTATAAAAAAATGTACTATATATATTTCAAAAAT